>JACCEC011131090.1_pt1 | contig 301284 bp, 420 predicted proteins | sample 7450121 | NCBI WGS metagenome assembly JACCEC01 (sample SAMN15323455, study PRJNA562643) | freshwater metagenome | isolation source: river surface water | place: USA:Blue River Watershed | collected 2017-08-18
TATTGCTGTATGAAGTGAAGTGAAACAGGTCTTGGACGGGAGTTCGATTCTCCCCACCTCCACCAAAAGCACATACATCGCTTCTCACCTGAAATAGTGCGATGGTACAGATGATAGTGGTGAAGTAGTATCTGCTTATGTGTGCTTTTGATGGGGGTGACTGGTTTCGACAGGGCAAAGAGTAACAGAGTGGACAGCACGGTAATGTGAAAACCGTAGGGTTGGGGTAACCTGGCCGAAGAAGCAAAAAACGTAAACGCAAACGACGAACAGTTCGCATTAGCGGCCTAAACACCGCTTAGGGTAGGAAATACCTCGTAACAGAAACAACCCAAGACCCGCTTCGGCGGGTTTTGTATTACTTTTGTTGTATTTTCACAACACTTGACTTTCGAACCAAAATCCTGTTATACTACGTTGTTGAATAAGGAGTAAATTATGGACGTTGTAGAAAGAGCTAGAGTTTTTGCCACTGCGGCACATGCGGCTGTGGCCCAACTTCGCAAGTACACTGGCGAGCCTTACATCGTCCACCCTGCGGAAGTTGTTAGCATCGTTAGAAGTGTCCCCCACAGTGAAGCGATGTTAGCGGCGGCATGGTTACACGATACTGTAGAAGACACGGGTGTTACTTTAGAAACTGTTCGTGCAGAGTTTGGTGACGAAGTTGCTACATTAGTTGGATGGTTAACTGACGTTAGCCGACCAGACCATGGCAACAGAGCCGCTCGCAAGGCAGTAGACAGAGCGCACTCTGCGGCCGCTCCTGCAGAAGCACAAACAATTAAGTTGGCAGATTTAATCTCCAATACTCGTAGTATCATGGCACACGATGAAAAGTTTGCCAAGACCTACTTAGAAGAAAAGAGATTATTGTTAGAAGTTATGACAAAGGGTGATGCTACATTGATGGCAATGGCTCGCAGAAATGTTGGAGTTTAAAATGAAAAATCGTTACGGAAATGAGTATCACTACGAAAAAATTGATGAGAACACCTACACCATTGTAGGCGAACTCAGTTACTGGAGATACGGGGGCAAGGAAGGACAAGCCGAAATGGACTTCTCCGACCTTGGCTTCGTTGATCCCAGTGGTGGCCCTTTTATTGCAGTAGGCGGTACTATTGATGGTCGTAAGATTAATCGTATTCGTGCCAAAGGCGAACAACTGTTTTTTGAGGTTGATAATGAAGTTTAAATGGAATCGCGGTGTTGAAACTCTTCGCCAGCCAGATCGTAATCCTCGATGCTACGATTATACCGAAGATGAACGACTTGAAAAAATTAAAGAGTGGAATAATCGTAATGTTTGGAATACTCCTGAGTTAGCCGAAGAAGATTTTGAATTGAGATATTACGGAGCATAAAAATGTTTAAGGATGAGCTGAAAGAGTATGTGGCTACATCGGGGTTGGTGAATATGAAGCCAGCTGGCGATGGTATCTACGTGCTAAAATACAAGAAGAAAGTGTTCTACGATGGTCTGTGGAACCGCTTTATTGCGGAATGCCGTGGGTCCATCGTAGATGCTGACTTTAACTTAGTGTCGTATCCTTTTACAAAAATATATAACTATGGTATCGAAAAGGAAGCACCAGTGCTACCTGAAGAAACCGAAGTTCTAGCGTATCGTAAGGTCAATGGCTTTATGGTTGCCGCTACTTGGTATAAGGGCGATGTGCTAGTGTCTACTACTGGTAGCACAGATAGCGACTATGTATGTATGGCTAAGGAAATGATGGTAAAGCACATGCCGTGGGAAGACTGGCAACTGGCTTTCTGCACCGCAGACATGCAAGGCATGACTGTAATGTTTGAGTGTGTTCATCCTGATGACCCACACATCATTCCAGAAAAGCCAGGCATGTATGTGCTAGGATATCGCAAAAACGAGTTTGGTTCCAAGGTAGGTCACGACCCTTGTGTACTGCAAGACTTGTCTATTATGTTCAACTGCTTCAAGCCAGAAAGTGTAACAACTAGTATGTCTGCTTTGAAGAACTTGGCAAAGGAATGTAAGCATGAAGGTTTTGTATTCTATACAAACGATGGTGTGAGTGCCAAGATCAAGTCGCCATACTACTTGACTTCAAAGTGGGTTGCTCGCAATCCTCGTACAGACAAGTTGGTAGACTTGAACAAGGACATCAAGCACAACCTAGACGAAGAGTACTACCCGCTAGTGGACGCTATTCGTGCCAACATTGTTGAATATACTGCACTAGACGAGCAATCTCGTCTAGAGTGGGTACGTAAGCAGTTGGCATGAGTGAAGGAGAACGAGCAGGTTGGTGGGCAGTTGCATACCTATTGATGGTAGGGGCGGCCGCTTACTTTACAATTTTTATGATCGTTTTCAGTTTTGCCAAACGATTGTTTTGGAGTTGAATGATGATTGATGAAAGTCACTTGCCTGTTGCTGAACAAAGTCTAGTCTTTCGTTTGCGTAAGCGAGCAGAGATTAGGCGACAAATACAAGGCCGTAAGTCAGTACAAGAAGGTGCTCCGGACCGTATTTCTGACTTACTTGATGAAGCGGCCGATGAAATAGAAAGATTGAAGAATGAAAAAATGGATTACAAGTGACATACATTTTAGCCACACAAACATTCTAAAGTTTTGTGCCGCAAGTCGACCCTTTACTAATGTGGAAGAAATGGATGAAGCAATTATTAAAATTTGGAACGAAAAGATTTCTCCAGTTGATACTACCTACATCTTAGGTGACGTTGCATTTACTAATGCAGAAAAGGCCGCTCGGCTCGTTAAGCGTCTCCACGGAAACAAAGTACTAATCAAAGGTAACCACGATGTGAAACTACTTCGTGAACAAGTATTCCGCGATTGCTTCACTGAGATTCATGACTATTTAGAAATGGGTCACAACGGTAGCCGTTTGGTAATGTTCCATTTTCCAATTTGGGAATGGGACCGTATGCACCACGGAGCAATTCACTTCCACGGTCACTGCCACGGCCGCAAGACAGGTATACCAGGTCGTATCATGGATGTGGCAATGGATGCTAACCAGTGCATTCCGCACCTGCTAGATGATGCTATTGCCACAGCATTGCGACACCCCGTACGGGACCGCTGATTGCTTAATTTTTAAGCAATTTTTAGGTGTTGTAAGTCGTTGATTTACAACACTTTTTTGTTGTAAAAATACAACAAAAATAGTTCAAAAAACGGTTGACTCTTGGCTCTGCTTTTGCTATACTATATTCATAGCGTAACAAAACAGGACCAAAAAAATGTTTGAAACTTGTGTAGATCAACTTATCAAAATTGAACTCATGAATGAAGACATTCGTACCGAGTGGTATAATGGTACTGTTTTTGTTCGAACTATTAATATTGCCCAAGCCGAACAGATTGAAGCCATGCTGAAAAGCAAGGAAATTGGCAAGATCCAAATGAGTCCAATTGGCGACACTGGCGAATACGCATACGATTTCATCTAAAAACGGTTGACCAATTTGGTTCAATGCAGTATAATACTCATATCAATCAACAAAAGCGAGCCACGCAATGATTCTTAACGATGCACCAGCTAACGAAGCTATTTTGTCTAACGTAGGCGAAATTGGCGAATTCCGTATTCGCAACTCTGCCAAGGCGTTCAACATTCTGTCCAGCGGCCTGTACGCAAACAAGATTCGTGCTATTGTCCGCGAACTGTCGTGTAATGCCGTTGACAGTCATGTTGCCGCAGGCAATGCTGGTACTCCTTTTGATGTGCATCTCCCTTCTACTTTAGAACCTTGGTTCGCGATTCGCGACTATGGTACTGGACTGAGCCATGAACAAGTTACCAACATTTATACCACTTACTTTGAATCTACTAAAACCGCATCTAACGAGTTTATTGGTGCGCTGGGCCTTGGTTCTAAGTCTCCTTTTTCTTACACTGACAATTTCACTGTAACTGCAATTAAGAATGGCCGCAAAGGCATTTACTCTGCTTTTATTAACGGTGAAGGTGTGCCTTCCATTGCACTGATGATGGAAGAAGCCACAGATGAACCAGCTGGTGTTGAAGTTAAATTTAGCGTCAATGACCGTTGGGACTTTGACAAGTTCCGTAGCGAAGCTCGAAGTGTTTACACTTACTTTAGTCTCCGTCCAGTGGTTGGCGGTGTAAGCGACTTTGAGTTCCACAATGTTGAATACTCTGACAAAGACATTGTTCCTGGGGTTCACGCATACGAAGGCCGCCATCGTTCTAGCAAAGCAATCATGGGTAATATTGCATACCCTATTGATGTACCTAATGCCGAGTCCAACCTCGGTCAGTTGGCAGGACTCTTGAACTGTGGTTTGGAAATTCACTTTGGTATTGGCGAAGTTGACTTCCAGGCAAGCCGCGAAGGCCTGTCGTACATTCCTCAAACGATTGAAGCAATCAAGCGCAAGCTTGAGGCTGTCAATGCCGCACTGACTGTAGTGCTTACCAAAGAAGCAGATGCCATTCCTAACCTGTGGGATCGTGCATTGTTTTTGAACAAGAAGCGCGATCAAACTCTGTGGAGTGCCGCAGTACAAAAGTATGTTGTTGACACCAAGTTTGAACTGTTGGATTTCCCTGCAGGTGGGTATGCACGTCTGAAACATTTCAAGTTTCCAGTAGATACTCTTGCCAAGAAGTACAATATTGTTCTGCGAGCTTTTAGCAAGAGCCGCGGCACAGCTGGTTGTAATAATCTTAAAGCAGGTAACGAATACAGCGATAAACTGGGCCCACAAGGTCGACACATTGTAATCCCTACATGGGAAATTACTGTTAGTGGTTCTGCTTACTTCGTTCTTAATGACACTAAATTTGGTGCCACTGAACGTGCCAAGTTCCACTGGCGCAATAGCAAGGATGTTACCAAGGATGGTTATAGCGACACTGTATTTGTAATTGAAGCCGCTGACAAAACCAAGCCAGTTAAGACTACATCCTTCTTTAAAGCATTGTCTAATCCACCTACTGCTCGTATTTTGCAAGCAAGCTCTCTGCTGTCTAAAGAACGCAAAGAAAGTAGTATTGGTAAGAACGTTACCATTATGAAGCTGGAAGAAAAAGGATACGGTGGTTACTACACACAAAAGGAACTGGTATGGCGTGATGCTGGCAAAGCAGATTCATTTGATTCAGCTTCTACTCATTACTACCTTCCACTGAGCGGCTATACTCTTGAAAGCAAGTACGGTTACTCTAGCGCCAAAGAGCTAATTGACGATGTTAATGGCTCTGGTATTAAGGGTCTCCACAAAGGCGATGTTTATGGTGTCCGTAAAGGTGACATTGAGTTCATTAAGACCCAGCCTAACTGGATCAATTTTGAAGACCACATTGTGGCGGTATTGAGCCAGCTCAAGGAATCCGATTTGGCAGGTACTGTACTGTCTGCGGTTGACCAATACGACTTTGCACAGTATAATGAAAGCATTGCAAAGCGCATTGAAAATCCAAACAGTCCTCTACTGGTCCTAATGAACAAGTTCAAAGGTGTAGAAAAAGTCAAGTACAACAAGCATAATTTTTCACAGTTGACTCGACGCTATGCTAAGAATCTAACTTTTAACCCAGAAGCATTGTCTGAAAAAGTTATTGGTGAATGCAAAGCGGTTTATGATCGCTATCCTCTACTAGAGAATGTGCGTTATCGAGATCGTAGCGATGCAATCGCAGAGTACATTAATTTGATTGACGCAAAGAAAGGTGTCTAACATGGTAGAAATTTTAGGTGTAACGTTTTGGGTTCCGGGGTTGGTTATTGCCGCAGTGGCATTGAGTATTGCAATTTATTTGAAAAAAGGTGTTTAAAATGAGTTTCCCATATCTGATCCAAGGTAAAAATATTGTTGTTGTGATTGGTAACACCAGCCACACTATTTCTTCGACTCACATTTCTTATGAAAAGCTTAAGGAAGCTATCAAGAATGATGACTGGGATACTGTAAAGGATCTCATTGAGCCTAAAAAGGTTGTGCTCCAGTACGGCAAAGGTAACGTTGAAGTTCAGGGTGACAAGATGTTCTGGAAGGGCAAAGAGTTCCACAATTACCTAGCCGGTAAGTTCATTGAAATGTACCAAGAAGGTTTCCCTGTTGAGCCTATGGTTAACTTCATGGAAAACCTGATGCAAAACCCAAGCAAGCGAGCAGTTGAAGAACTGTATGCTTTCCTGGAAAAAGGTAACCTGCCAATTACTGCCGATGGTTGCTTCTTGGCTTACAAGAAAGTCCGTAACGACTACCTAGACATCCATTCAGGTACTATGAGTAACGCAGTTGGTAATGTAGTTGAAATGGAACGTAACGAAGTTGATGACAACAAGGATCGTACTTGTTCGACTGGTCTGCACTTCTGCTCACTAGACTATCTAAGCCACTTCGGTAGCTACGATAGCCGTACTGTTGTGCTGAAGATCAACCCACGTGACGTTGTTAGCATTCCAGCTGACTATCACTCTACCAAGGGTCGTGCATGTCGCTACGAAGTGATCGATGAGATCAACAAGGATGCCGCAGATGCGTTTGTTGCCCCTGTGCAAGAAACCGCAGTGGTTGCTGGTGTTAGTGCAGATGTTATCCGTGCCGCAGTCGAAGCCGCAGTTAAGGCCGCACTTGCCGCACAGAACACTACTGGCGAAACTGACGGCTCTGGTATCTAATGGGCAACCTTGCTGAATACTTTGCAAAGCATCGACCTGTAGCTACATGGTCGTTTGGTGAGCGAGTGTTTGGCAAGTTCCATGGGATTCCGTTTGTTGGCACCACCGGCGGCGAAGGTATGGTAAACGAGGAGCAAGGTTCATTAGTTACCGTGTTCCTCGATTTGCCGCTAAAGCACAAAGACACGTGGCATACAACCTTTGTAAAAGTTAAACCAAAGGATATTAAGCGTCTGAAGCTGATCGAATAGCAAGAGCCTCTAAAACTCCCGGTAGTGGGTTTGACTCCCACCAGACGCACCAACTATATTATGATTACTGTACAATTACTTGAAGCTAACGATGCAGTAGGACCTGAAGACTGGTGTCGCCCGCTTTCACTAAACTCAATGGGTGGCGGACACAGCGATTCATATAGTTTCCAAAGTCAATACTCAGGGGCGCCTGAAAACAACACAAAGTGGGTTAAAGTAAAATACATTCTTGGCAAACCGTGGCATGGCAGGACTGTGTCAGAAATTGATATGGGATTGGGATTCTTTACCAAGTATGAGTTTATCCGCGGCGAACTCCCACGCAGACATATTTTGCCACTTGCAGATTACAATGTTACTGACCACACAAAAGTTTCATAAATAGATTTGTAGCGCAAAGCTACAACCTAACAGACTTTAAGATTACTATGCGTTTAGTCTGTACGCAGTAAAAAGGAAGAAAAATGATGTATCAATCAAAACTCGTTGCGAGTCTAAAAGCTAATGGTAAGATCCTTCGCGAATTTAAGGACACAGTCTATATTCCATTCGGTAGCGAATATAGTTTCTTAATTAAAAACCTCAATACAACCAGGGCACTTGTTAATGTATTCATTGACGGTGAAAATGTCATTGAAGGGGGCTTGGTTCTGAATGCAGGCCAAGAAATTGACTTAGAACGATATGTTAAGAATGGTAACCTTAAAGAAGGTAATCGTTTTAAGTTCATCGAACGTACTAGTTCTATTGAACAGTATCGTGGCACCAAGTTAGAAGATGGTTTGGTTAGAATTGAATTCCAATTTGAAAAACCACGTCCTATTATTAATGTAGCACCAACTTGGCAAAACACTCCTTGGCCTTCATATCCTCCGGGTGTGCGAGATGTATTTTATGGTACAGCAGGCTCTACTACATCTTTTAATGTCAATGGGGCATTACGTAGTGTGGACGCCAGTAACGGAGAAAACACTCGTGCCAGTGCTACTGCCGCAACCAATGCTACATTAAAATCAATGAACATTAGTGCAAGCAGTGAAGTACACGATGGCATGGCTACTATGGATTGGATGCCTGCTAACGATGTTGGCATTACTGTACCTGGTAGCAAGAGTACACAGTCGTTTGTTACAACCGTTATGGGAGAAATGGAATCTGAAAAGCATTCTATCGTTTTAAAACTGTTAGGTGAAACACCAGATAACAAACCTGTTGCAAAACCTGTTACAGTTAAACATAAACCAAAATGTATTACATGTGGTAAACAAAACAAAGCACATGCTAAGTTTTGTACCGAGTGTGGCACAGCGTTAGAAATCTTTGCATAAGTACGTGGGGGAAGAATCCCCCACTTTTAAAGGAAACCAAAATGAACTAGATTGAATTAGATTGTAGAGAAGTAGTGTTTCATTTCAACAAAGGACACTTAGCAGACCAGACCATTCCTATGTGGGTCTTAAAAACACAAGGACAATCCTTTTACGTGCATCACGTAACATGTCAAATGCCTTGGACTACCAAGGAAACACCAGATAATCCACACACTAAAGGCAGCTTAAAGATTAAGCACTGTAGTCTTACGATTGACAATTCTGGACATGCAATCATCTCAAGTCCAAAAGAAAAACAATCGGCAAGCAACACTAATTTATAAAAGTTAAGTAGAATAGGCAACGGCTTGTCCGTTGTTTCATATTAGAACAGTTTTGCCAAAAGCCACCACTACGGTGGCTTTTTGTTTTTTATAGTCTATAATTACTTTGCAGACACAAGTTTGCACACACACTCAAACACAGGAGAAATAAAATGAGCACAACAGCTACAAACGGATACATGATCCGCTTAGAAGTTTTAAAGATGGCCAAAGAAATGGCCGAGCAGGATTATTTTAGCCAGCGAGAGGCCCTTCGCCAACAATGGGAAGTAGAAGCCAGCTTCGCCCAAGGAAGCGGATTAAGTACAGCACCTGCCGCACCAAACTATCCTTCCTTCCCTACACCAGAGTCTATTAAGGCAAAGGCAAACGAGCTTTACAGTTTTATTACCACAAAGTAAGTTAACCAAATGAAGTCTATATGGTTGACAAGCGTATAGACTTCTCCCATTAAACTTGTTATAATTGATATACCATCACCAAGTGATGTATCCAATAAAGGAAATCAAAATGTTAAAGAAATTTAAAGAAGATACAAAGCAGTACAAGTTGTTCAAAGCATTGGTAATTGACGGTGAAACATTAACCGAAGCCGCAATTAGCAAGCGTTTTGGTATTGCTAATCCAACCGCTACAATCTCCCAGATTCGTCAGCGTGGTTATGCAGTTTACGCTAACCCACGTAAAGCAGGTAACGGTGTTCAGGTAACTGAGTATCGTCATGGTGAAGCAAGCCGTAAGCTTGTTGCACTTGCATACAAGGCCCAATCAATGGGTATCACACTCTAATTTCTAGCAAATTAGGACCAAAAAGCCCGTGTAATGCGGGCTTTCTTTTGACTATATTATAAGTTGTTGTTTTTAAACAACTTTTTTACTTGACTTGTTGGGAGGTTCTATGTATAATATTACTATGTTCTACGAAAGGACCTTATGATGAAACTACGCTACAATTTACTGGCTATTGCTCTTGCAACTTTGTCAGTTCCTGCGCTGGCACAGACCAGGGCAACTAACCAAGAATCACGTGAAATCTCCACCGTAATTAAAGCAGGCGGAGTTGATAAAGCATGGGCACGTGGCATTACTGGTAAAGGTGCAATCATTGGTGTTATTGACCAAGGATTTGATCTAACTCACTCTGACTTTTCTGGTAGCATTATTGCCGCAAGAAACTTTAACCCGACGGTTGCTAAAACATATGGCAGTTCTGTTACATGGGGTCTCCATGGAACACAAATGGCAAGTATTGCGGCTGGCAATTTAAACAACAGCGGCACAGCCGGAGTAGCACCAGATGCACGTTTGCTTTTGGCTCAAGCAGGCCAAGGTGGAACATCATCATCTCTTGATAGCACTGCCGTTCGCCAATCGCTAGACTGGTTAAGTGCAAATGGCGCCCATGTTATCAATATGAGCTTTGGCTCAAATTACGACACTAATTTCCAACGTGGAATGAAATTGGCGACACCGGGTGTTTGGGTAGCGCCATCTAACTACGGGTCAATGTATAGTTTCAAAGCCTCTGATATGGCAGGCTATGCAGTAGCAACTAACCGCGGAAGTATTCTTGTAGCGGCGGCTGGTAACCAAGGACTGCCATATGCGGCTTTCCCTGGCGCATTTGCAACGCAAGTTGATAGCAGTGGCAAATTAGTACTTGGTGGCCGTATGATTATTGTTGGTGCTACTGATTCAACTGGTACTGTAATGGCTAGTTTTTCAAACCGTGCCGGACACATTTGTACTAACCTAGTAGGCAACCAGTGTAACGATCCTTATCGCGTAAAAGATTTCTTTGTTGTTGCACCTGGCATGCAAGTATATGGCGCAACACCAAATCAAATGAACTTAGGTACAGACGGCGCAACCGCAGTCAATGGAACTAGCCCGGCGGCGGCGTATGTATCAGGTGGTATTGCACTGATGAAGCAAGCGTGGCCACAACTACGTCCGGAACAGCTGGTAGCTATTACACTTAATACAGCTAAGGACCTTGGCGCCAAAGGTGTTGACGATGTATATGGACACGGTATGGTTGATTTTGATGCCGCTACCCGCCCAATGGGTACTGTAGTGTTGGCAAATGCTAGCAAATTAACTGGTTCAGGCCCAAGTGGTAAAACAACAGCCCTAAACGGCACTGGAATCAATACAACTGGTTCAATTAGCCTTGGTGCAAGTTCAATCTTAAAACAAGCACAGGTTGTTGATAGTATTGGTCGTAACTATTCAGTTGACTTGACTCGCGCAATAAGCCATAGCAATTTAATGAGCTACCAATATGGAACTCCTTGGATGAGTATGGCTGGCGCAAACTATCGACATCTTTCAAACAATATTACCAAAGATGCGGTGCTTACTGTAATGTCAAGTGATCGTGGCATGGCCACGCAGTACGAGTGGTCAGTGAACCAAAACACTCGTGCAAGCTTTGAGTTTGGTGCATTGCAAGAGCAGAATGGTTTCTTAGGCACACAAGGTAGTGGTGCGTTTGGATTCGGTAGTAGCAATACTCAGTGGATGGGCGCAGGCTTCCAACATCGCATCGTTGGCGATACAAAGCTTATTGGAAATTATACAATGGGTGTAACACGTACAAGCAATGTAGCAGATAGTATGATTCAACTTGGATCAAACATTATCGCTGATTCGTGGAAGTTAGGGTTTGCACAAGACAACGTTTTCTTCAAAGGAAAAACACGTGACTCAGTTAGCCTGTCGTTGGCAAGCCCTGTAGCAGTACGTAGAGGGTCAGCAACAATTACAGGTGTAACTGGATACACATACACCGATAACGAAGACGGTACTACAGATGCCAATCCAATTGTGCAAAGCGAAAAGGTTAGCCTTGCACCACAAACAAGAGAGTTAAATTTAGTACTTGGCTACAATGTTATGGTTAAAGAAGAAACTACTGTAGGATTAAATTTTGTACGTCAGTTCAATGCAGGTGGACAGCCTGGTGCAACCGCTAACGGATTGAGCTTAATGTTCCGTAGTGTGTTTTAAACACACAACTTGAAAAACAAGGGCTTGACGGCCCTTGTTTTCTTTTGTATAATAGGAAAAAGGAAGCAAAATGGACATTGAACTAGACACAAAACTTTGTAGCAAGTATCCAAAGATGTTTGCAAACCGACACGCTGATATGAAAACCACAGCAATGTGCTGGGGTTTCGAACATGGTAACGGCTGGTACAATATTCTAGATGCACTATGCAACAACATTCAGCATCACATTGATTGGAGCATTAAAAATAATCAATATGATCTTGGGCATAATGCTATGCTAGAACAAATGAAGGCAGGCGACTTTACAGAATTTAATAAAATGTCAGAAGCGTGGGCAGTTGATTACCGTGATCGTATACGCAACGAATATCTAAATGCAGAGCCTCGTAAAGTTAGAGAGCCTGTGCCGCAGGTTGTTGTTGAACAAGTAAAGGAAAAATTTGGAACACTTCGTTTTTACTATCAAGGCGGTGACGAAGTTATTAGCGGTATGGTACGTATGGCGGAATCAATGAGTGCTGTAACTTGCGAAGAATGTGGCGTTCCTGGAACTAGACGCGGTGGTGGTTGGGTCACTACACTATGTGACAAGCATGCCGAAGAACGTGGAATTTATGTAAAAGACGATTTAGAAGAGTTTTAATATGAGCACTTTGTATGTATTGGTTGGTGTTCCAGGTTCGGGTAAGACTACTTGGATTGGACACCAATCTTTTGATTGGGATAATACTGTTATTGTTAGCACCGACAACTTTGTTGAGCAACATGCACGTTCTGTTGGCAAAACATATAATGAAGTTTTCAAAGATTACATGCCAACGGCAATCAGTAAAATGATGGCCCAGGCACGTGCGGCTTTTGATAAAAACAAGGTAGTGATTTGGGACCAAACTAGCACTAATGCAGGATCACGTGCTAAAAAGCTTCGCATTACACCAAAGCACTATAACAAGGTGGCTGTGGTGTTTGAAGTGCCACCACCTGAACTACATGCAAGGTTTTTGGATCGCCCAGGTAAAACTATCCCCGACGAAGTGGTAAGTGACATGATCAATCGCTTTGAATACCCAACAGTTGAAGAAGGGTTTGACCAAGTGGTCAAAGCAACATTGCAAGGAGTTGAACTGTGAAAAAAATTTACTACGAAAAAGTTGGCAGACGTTATGTGCCAGTAGCCGAATATGATAGTACGTATCTTGATAGTTTCCCAAAAGGTAATCATCTCGTTATGTGCTATCCTGGTGGTAGTAGTAGACGCTTCAACATCGAGCCAGCACTTGCTCCAATGATTGCCGCTGGCCGCTACGCTGAGGATGCAATGAGTAGTGCGCTAGTTCGTGCAAGCGAACTACGCCCACACAAAAAGCCAGTCACAGAAAAGCAACGTAAAGCATGGGACAACTTAGCCAAGGCATTCGGTGATGAGCGATACTACGTAGAACTACCAAGTGCCCGAGAAGTTACCGAGGCTGGTGTAAAGGCAATGCAGGAAGAAGCTGACAAGCTATTACAGCATCCAATGGTAAAAGCCGCATACGATGAGTTTATGGCTACCTGCAAGTTGGTTGCCGAGCAAGATAAGTAGTGGATGCAGGTTAATCCACACTTAGACTTTTTCATTCCTTTAGAACTGCGGTTACCGCAAAACACAAAACACTTCTTACAAGAAAATTTTATTAGCAAACTGCGTACTGCACAATCTAAAAAAAGACAGTTGGGATTATTTCCTTTACCTGAATCTAGCGAACTAAAGGATCTCACTGAGCTTGTAGAAAACTTTTTAGCACCAATTGGACTCACCGCAGGGGCCTTTGGTGCTTTTGCTTTAAATGGTAAAGTAAAGGACGTTAACATTCATGTTGACGCAATGCGTCTTAACACACGTCTTAGTTTTTATGAACTAGCAGAAAGTCCCGGAATAATAAACTGGTGGGACGATGACGGCACGGGGTACGAAGATTGGAGACCAAGTTACCTTGGTGGTACACCAATACTAGATTATAGATTCCCGTGGATTGATGAATTACAGCAAGGAAAACGTACATGGGACGAGTGCCCTGCACCAATCTTTAGCACATCTACTGATGTACCAAGTGCATTGGTGATGACATCATTACCGCATAATGTAATACAAGGTCCTGGTTTCAGGATAACAGTTAGTTGTCAGGTGCTTGACCGTAATACTAAATCTGTCGAAGACACTTGGCAAACGGTTAAAAAATATTTCAGCTCCACTGCATTGCTTGCCAGTGCATTCTGATAGTTTTATAGTAATCACCAAAGAAGTCTGAACCTGGCATTGGCCTAAACAGTTTGCGATTACAATTAGGGTTAGCAAGTATTAAATTAACAATATGTTGAGCTTGCTGTTTATTTTTTGCAAAGAACACCTTATTCTTCCCCCACATAACAGGAAATAACAATCCTTCCTGTTGTGCAATTACGGTTGCCCACGTTCTTAGAGGTGCGCCTGTGCACCAATCGTCTACAATATAAATTCCATCGTCTTTTAGTAAAGGGATTGCAGTTTTTATGGTTGATAAATTTTCATTAACCCCATCACCATAGTCGTGGTGTATAATATCAAACTGCCCTGTTACTTCTTGCTCGTTCTTTAGGCAGGTTACATTTAGGTCAAGACCTGTTAAGCGAGCAGTTCTTTCTCTAATCCAATCTTCTGCTTCATTGACACCGTTTATCTTACTGAGTGCAAGCACTTCTTCATCGGTTAAACATTTTTTAAAATGGTCTGTGTACCAAGCACCTGTAGTTGTAGCACCAATAAAGTCTAAATGATCTACCCCGGTAAAATGTACATTGCTATGCCCTGTTTCACATAGTGCTTCGTTGAATATGCCCAATCCACCACCAATGTATGATCCTAGTTCTAAAAATGTTTCAATCTTTGGCTTGCTACTAAACAATAACCAGCAGGCAATAACATCTTCCGGAGGGCTCAGCATACCTAGCTTTAAAACATGCTGATAAATGTTATTTAAATTGCGCCACGAATAGTCCATTGTTTCTCCGATAAATATGTATATGATTGATAACTTCTATGTGTATGAACCTGCAGAGTTCTTAGATATACCATACATACAAAACTTAGTTATGGCCAAATTGGAAGAAGAGTTCGTCCTTAAAGGCTATGTGCGAATTGACGTAACACAAGACGAGTATCTAAGTTTGGTTAGAGAAAAGCTATCTTTTTTAGGAACATGGCTCAACATATATCATACCCCACCAAACGGATATATCCCTTTACACATTGATGGACATCGTTTGGCCGCATTCAACATTCCAATACAGGATTGTAACGAAACTAGCCAAACGATCTACTATGAAGCTGTAAACGGAGAATTTGAAAAAATTTACAAACCCGATGAACGCCACTATCGAGTTGCAGGAGAGGCACGTGAAATTTATAGATTTGCGTTAACCAGACCTGCACTAATACGCAACGATGTAGCGCATGATGTAAAGCGTTTCAATGCCACAGGGACCCGGATCATTGCCAGCTGGGGAGTTGCTGGAACATTTGAAGAATGCAGGGCCAGCTTCAAAGCATCTAATTTATAAATTTTAGATTTTTCCGCCATAACGGTTGACTTTTAAGTTAAACGGATATATAATTACACTATGCTAAACACAAACCTATTACCGTTAACAACAGTAAACGCCGCGGAGGGTACTCCGGGGGCTTAATCCTACACACCCTGTAAGATTGAGCCTCGGAACTAAACACTCCGAGGTTTTTGTTTGTAGTAGTTTTGTATTAGAATTTTTTTGATGCGGGTGTAGCTCAGTTGGTAGAGCACTACCTTGCCAAGGTAGATGTCACGAGTTCGAGCCTCGTTACCCGCTCCAAAAAAGTTTTGAAAAATTTCTTAAAAAGTTGTTGACAGACCAAAAGGACTGCCATACAATAGAAACATGTTGTAGCAATACAGCAAAGGATGTTGTAGAAATACAACAAAAGATTTTTCAAAAAGTGGTTGACTTAGAAGCGTAAGCAGTATAAAATAACCACTTAGCAACAAATAATTGTGTTTGTTGTAAACGCTCTTTAACAAGTTGATAGCATGTTTTAAGCATGTAGTCTTGCCCACCGGTAAGTCAATCGGCCGTCTTGTTGACGGACAATGATGGAATTCCCACTGGTATCACTACATGCTATTGTGCTCGGTTCGTCTATCGGTTAGGACACCGCCCTTTCACGGCGGGAAGAGGGGTTCGATTCCCCTACCGAGTACCATTCATTGTATTGTTTTGGAAAAAGTCTGTGTTCACCAGACTAATGCACTCTCACTGACGGCTCTGGTTCGAAACACCTGTTACGAGTTGATGTCAGGAGGTTATGGGTCATGCCTGTGACTTCCGTAACGAAATTGGATAAAGCGTCGACGGATGCTCCATATAAGTTGACACGATAAAAGCAAACGACAATAGGGTTATTGTTGTCCATAACAAGACAATACAATGAATGGTAATGGGGGGAGTAGTGGGCTACGGCGTTCCCTTGCACGGATCGTGACTACAAGAGTTCAATTCTCTGGTCCTCCACCAAAACATTTTGCTCGAGTGGTGTAATTGGTAGCCACAGGAGACTTAAAATCTCCCGCCTAGTGCGTGCCGGTTCGAGTCCGGCCTCGAGCACCAAACAAATTTTTAAAAAGTTGTTGACAAGCAATAAGAAGCTTGCTACAATAGATGCTTGTTAAGAAATTAACAAACGCTCTTTAAAAATTTGAGTATAAGAAATTCTTATACACATACATACTGCCGAAGTTGGTTCGGTTAGGCAGGCTGCATCCAACAAGCCATGTCCGTTAGTGTGTAGCTGTATAAGAATTTTAAGGGGAGTTTAATCTCCTGTAACGTATGGTTCACCCAGCGTTACAAAGGATAAGCATAGTGATATGCCCAAAGCAGAAGCGTCCTACACGCCTGCGCTAGTAATAGTCCGCTTAGACAAGCCTGCTCACTACCGCGAGGTAGCGTTCACTGATAAGACCGGTGGATGTAACAATGAAGCAAGTGTATGGGGAAGAACATTAGTCGACACGCCGCAAGGAACGTGGGCTAGTGAAAAGTAACAGGTGGTGCTGACTTCCATACAAAACCAACTTGCCAATTGGTATGAGAAAGGGTAGTGTATTGGTCCGAAGGGTCGCTCCTAAGGGCTCGTATGCAGTTTTAGTGGTTAGTGGTTACGTTGTGAAACGTAGACATTGATCGCAAAAGACGACTGAGTAGCTCGCGAGGCAAAAGGTACGTGGTGAGTTGTATTTTGTAGTCCAAAAGATTATGAAGCAACTGAGGTAGCTCATCACAGTAGGTTGTTATAGGCTAATGGTAGGCCAATTCTCTGTTAAAGAATAGACTGAAGGTTCGACTCCTTCTAACATTATAAAAATGCAAAGACTGCCTCGGTCGTATGTGAAAAGCATCTAATACTTGGGTCGCAAGATAACCAAGTCTAGTAAAGCTCGCAAGGTGATACTAGTTTATGCTAGAAGTTTCGTAAGGTGTTAGCGCATCTGAATAGCTCGCAAGGTTAACGGGATAGAAAGCGTAGAATAGCATACGATGTCAAGTCTACTGCCTGACTATAAACGGCGATGCTGATAACAGACTGTGATACTGGGAACAGGTTGCAGTGGATGTCGGAAGAAAGTATGCTCGCAAGGCGTACAATAATGTCCGAGGTGTTATCAGCTTAAGGTGTAATCTCAACCTTAGGCACTATTATAAAACACATTACTACAGTAGCAGGCGAAAGTCCTACGCTAGAAGTTAAAACTAGGTAGTGTGTTTCATAATAGTTTTATGCCCTGGTGACGGAATTGGTATACGTGTTGGTCTTAGAAGCCAAATTTTGAGAGTTCGAGTCTCTCCTGGGGCACCAAGAATTGATAATGGGGGAGTGTGCATAGCGGCGCAAGCCTACAGTGCCTACTCTTAAACGACAGTAGAGCAATCACGCAAAATCCGTGATGTAAGACTTGGAGCCACTCCTGCGCCCCTTAGCTAAAATTTACCCATAACAGTAAATATGCGTATGATAAGTCTTGAATACGCAGAAGTACAGTGGGATCTAAATGCATATTGTAAATTCAAATGCACTTATTGCCATTCGCGCTTTAAAAATGGAGAGTTAAAATACTCTGTTGAGCAGTACTTAACTGTTATACAAAAATTGCAAGATACAAGATACAAGCATCATTCCAAGATACTTTGGAATATTGGTGGCGGCGAACCTTTACATTATCCTCATCTTAGTACTTTACTAAAGAAGATGAAAGAAAAGCCGTGTGTCATTAGATTAGATACAAGCGGTGACGATAACTGGTTTAGTCTATATGGTGTTTTAAATTTTTTAGATAAAGTAAAAATTACATATCATCCTTGGCAAAATGATGATGTGTTTGGGTTTGCACTAGAACAATGCCAAGAAAAAAATATACAAGTTGAAATTGTAGTTCCGCTTGCACCGGGAAGTATTGTTGAGTCTAAAGAAAAAGCAAAGCAATTTAGAGATCAAGGATACAACTGCGAAGAACAAATTTTATATAACGAAGATGGCACATTATACAGTGGCTATACGCAAGTTGATGAAAATAGAATTTTTGGTAGACCCGACGAATACATAAACGAACCAATTGTATTTGATCCAAATTTACCAGATCCTAACTACATAGATTTGCGTATAGTCAATGATACTGATCCAGTATACACAGGAATGCCTTGTTATGCTGGAGTTGACTGGATTTACATTGGCCCTGATGGGTTTGTATCTTACAGCCAGTGCGGTGGAAGAAACGAACCATTTAATGCTTTTGATCCAAATTGGCAACCTCCTAGAAGTCATTTTGCTTGCACAGTTAACCAGTGCAGAAGCCAGCAAGATCGAAGCAAAATAAGAATTATTGGTAGTTGACAATAACAGAACGTTCTGCCTAATCAGCAGATACTGTGACCCGCAGGGAAATAGTATGACCCGCTAGGCATAAATAATAATATGAAAGAATACTATGTTTATGCTTATTTAAGAGAGGACGGAACACCTTACTATATTGGTAAAGGTAAAGAAAGACGTGCCTGGGAACAGCATCGTTCTAACGGAAAGGGAGTTCATACTCCATCTGATTATAAACGAATAGTTTTGTTGCATGAAGATTTAGATGAGTCAAAAGCCTTTGATTTAGAAACTGAATTAATTAGAAGGTATGGAAGACAAGATTTAGGAACAGGCATATTAAAAAATATGACTAATGGGGGAGAAGGATCTTCGGGGACTTCTGTGGAAACTAATTGGAAAAAGGGTAGTTCAAAACGAGGTAAACCGACTAGTACCAAAACTAGACAAAAAATAAGTGAAGCAAACAAAAATCGTAATTACCCAAACAATCATACCGAAGAAGTTAGACAAAAGTTAAGCGAGACCACAAAGAAATTGTGGGAAACAAGATCGAGAACAATGTCTGAAGAACAAAAGAAAAAGATATCGGACGCCGCAAAAGAACGTTGGCGTTTGAGAAAGAACCCGCCCGAGTAACGTTGGGCTAGTCTGACCCGGACGAAGGAGAAGTGAGTTCGTGACTCACGGGTGGTAGTCTTTAAACCAAAAGGCCGTTGGCAATACGAGAACGGAACCCGTCGTGGAGAGGGTGGAGGCCGTGCGTGATGGTGTGTAGTGTAAAGACTACCACTTGATGCGGTATAATTACCTCCGGGGTTCGCAGAGCATATAAAAACATTTTTGACGGTGTAAGTGCCGCAAGTCGTTTGCGGTAACTGCATCGGTCTCCTGGCAGAGGCGAAAGACTTTTTGTGCCAGCATTAAGTTAATATTGAAAGTGTTTCTATATGCTAATGGGGGTGTAGCTCAGTTGGGAGAGCGTTAGCTTTGCAAGCTAAATGTCGTCGGTTCGATCCCGTCCACCTCCACCAAATAAAAAGGAGAATAGTTATGCCAGATGGAGGCAAAGGTTCAAGTCCAAGACCTTATAGTGTTGACCAAGAAACATTTGCAAATAATTGGGACGCTATTTTTGGTAATAAGAAAAAGACAGAAGGCGAAAAGCAAAGCGAAGCCTTTTTAAAAGATGAATACTACGACCTGGAAGATAAAAACGAAGAAACAGGTTGTTAAAATTCGCATCGATAGCTCAGCGGTAGAGCAACGCCCTTACAAGGCGAAGGTCCTAGGTTCGATCCCTTGTCGATGCACCAGTTAGCCCTATTCGTATAATGGTATTACGTCGGTTTTGTAATCCGAATACGGCAGTTCGATTCTGTCATGGGGCACCAATATAAATAAACACATGCCGTTGTAGCTCAGTTGGTAGAGCACCGCACTTGTAATGCGGGGGTCGCGAGTTCAAATCCTGCCGACGGCACCATTTTCAATAGCGGGGTATAGTTCTGGGTAACTAGCTGGTCTCATAAGCCAGATTGAGGTGAGGTTCGATTCCCGCCCCCGCAACCAATTTTCTCGGTGTAGCTTAGTCCGGCTTAAAGCGCCTGCTTTGGGAGCAGGAGATCGTGAGTTCGAATCCCACCTCCGAGACCAATTGCCTCGCCCTTACACATGGCGTATAATAGGACAAGTAGTGTGTAACAAACATGCGGGTAAGCTCGAGGTGAGTCGCCGGCCTTCCAAGCCGCGCAGAGTGGAGTTCGACTCTCCCTATCCGCTCCATATAACCCGGTTACGCTTTACCGTTATAAAAGTGGGTTAATTGTCCTATCCAAAATGGGCACGGTGCTTAGGATCTTACCGCAAGGCCCTCTTTAGGGGCGACTTGAGATTATCCTAGGGGGAGAACGCAACTTAAACCCAAAGCAAAAAATGCGTGGACAGAGTAACCGCTCAGTTTAGGGCCTATGTGGTGTAGGTAGCTAGACACTTTATAAAAGCTCTTTGAAGTTTAACTACACTGGAGAACACGAGTTAGGTGCTAAGTCGACTACCCACCGAAAGTGCCAGGAAGATACGGAGTTAAACAGTTTGGTTCGATTCCAACAGAGAGCCTCTATAAAGTTTTATTCCCCGATAGCACAGTTGGTAGATGCGTCTGACTGTTAATCAGAATGTCCGTGGTTCGAGCCCACGTCGGGGAGCCAAATTGGTCCCATCGTTCATCGGTTAGGATTCCACACTGTCACTGTGGAGAGAGGGGTTCGATTCCCCTTGGGACCGCCATTGCTATAAGTACTACACCATGGATGTTGTACTTTTAACCTCGGGTCCAGATGTAGATAATATTGCAATTTATCGCACTCTTGGCGCTTATAAGATTGCACACTCTTGCAGAGAAGCAGGGTATTCAGTGCAAGTAATTGATCACATTGTACACTTTACCAAAGACGAGTTGCTTAAATGCTTGTTAAAATATGTTGACGGCAATACTCATGTTCTTGGTATAAGCACAACCTTCTTGGTAAGTTACGGTCGCATTCCTGCTCACATAGAAGAATCCTTAGTTGAAATTCAAAAGCTCTTTCCAAAGTTAAAGATCATTCTAGGTGGGTACTCTACCCACTTTGCAAAACGAACTCCGCTAATCAAAGTACATTCGGTAATAATAGAATATGGTGAGGATATCTTTGTTGATGTGCTCAATCATATTGTTCGTGGCGAGCAGGAACCGGTACATTCGATGGAGTTTAGTGCTGGTGCTACATATTACAAAGTATATGCGAAACCTTTATCGACAAGATTTAACATTGAAACAGATAATTTTAAATTTACAGACGACGATGTAATTTTGCCAAATGAAACACTTCCGCTTGAAATAAGCAGAGGTTGTATCTTTAAATGTAAGTTTTGTAATCACTTAATGTTAGGTCGAGGAAAACTCGATTACCTTAAAGACATTGAACTAATCAAAGAACAGATACTTTACAATTATAGTAAGTGGGGCACTGACAAGTACTATATCATTTGTGACACATTTAATGACACTGAGCACAAGATGAAACTGTGGCATGATATGGTTATGTCTTTACCTTTTAAAATAAAATATACGGCTTACCTTAGAGCAGATTTACTTCACCGAAACCCAGACGTACCTTATATGTTACAAGAGTCTGGTCTTTATAGTTGTTTTCACGGTATTGAAAGTTTTAACAATGAAGGTGCTATGAGCATTGGTAAAGGCTGGAGTGCAAAAAGTGGAAAAGAATATCTACCTGAACTGTATCATAATATCTGGAAAGATAAGGTACATCAAACACTAAGTTTTATTATTGGACTGCCAGGCGACACAAGAGAATCGTCTATGGAAATTTCCAAATGGTTTAACAGCAATGATATGTACCATGTGACACTTCATTCGTTGGGCTTAACCAGTGACAAGTCTATTAAAAATCTCAGTGAGTTTGATAAGAACGCAGAACAATACGGTTACAAGTTTATTGTTGATCGAAATCTAAGAAGAACTTATTGGGCAAACAAGTACTGGACACAGCTTGAAGTGGATCAATTTGTAGATAGAATATTATTGCCATCAATGGATCATAAAAATGCAAAGCACGGATCCTGGCAGATATTGCAGTTGTTACAACTAGGTGTCCCGGAGGAAATGTTTTTAAAAGAAAACAGAAATACGTTTTTGAAAAGAGATTTAATAAAGTTAGTCAAAGATCAGGTTAGCCTTTATATAGAACGGCTATTAGAAAAGTAACATGCTATCAACTTGAGATGTAGGATATGAATTGTATAAAATAATTGGAAAAGAAGAAACACTAAAAGTATTAACACTAAGCGAAGCGATGAATGTTGCCAAGCATATGAACGAGTTTGTTACTATAACAGGCGAAGGAATGGAAATTGTAGGAATCTTTGGTGCAGACGGTATCAAGGATGGTAAATGCCCAGACGGAGTCCCATATACTTGGATGAAACGCAGAAGCCAATAATGGAACATAAACAAATTATTATTCTACGCAAGGATCTAAACATGCGTAAGGGTAAGTTAGTAGCACAAGGCGCTCATGCTTCAATGGGCGCCATTCTTGCTTTAATGAAGCGAGAAGGTAATACACTAACACTTGAAATGGATGAGCGTACAGAGCCTTGGCTGACTGGACGTTTTAAAAAGATCTGCGTGTATGTAAATACTGAGCAGGAGTTGTTAGACTTACATCAGCAAGCAAAAGCGGCAGGCATGGTGTGCAGTTTAATACAAGATGCTGGGCTAACTGAGTTTGGTGGTGTAAAAACTTATACTGCTGTAGCAATTGGTCCAGACAGTGAAGATAAGGTTGATGTGCTAACGAAGCACTTGCCTTTGTTTTAAGGAACTATAATGAAACGAGTCATTGAAATCCGTGCCGCAGAAGGCGGCGATGATGCTAAACTATTTGTCAGTGATCTTGCTGACGCATACCTACGTCTAAGCAATAAGCTAGGCTGACTCGCTCACGTTCGGGGCTCTTGGCCAGGGGAAATACATATCCTGGTTGACGGCCCTGATCTTACGAGCTTGGAATCAGAAGCAGGTGGCCATCGTATACAGCGCATACCACCAACTGAGCGCAAAGGTCGAGTACATACGTCTACTGTCACTGTAGCAGTAATTGATCCGGAAGTTACCGCAGTTGCATTCAACGAGCGTGATTGTGATATAAGTTGGTTCTCTGGCACAGGCGCCGGGGGACAGCACAGAAACAAGCACCAAAATTCGTGTAGAATAGTACACACTCCTACGGGAATTACCGCAGTCGCACAATGCAGAAGTAGGACCAATAGCCTTGCCGAAGCCATGGGTATTATTCAGAAAAGGCTTGACGAAACGGTCAGATCTAAGTATAATAAAGCTATTGCACAGGACCGCAAGCAACAAGTTGGGTCAGGTGAACGAGGAGATAAGATCCGTACATATCGTTTTCAAGACGATAGAGTACAAGATCATCAAAATGGAAATACCGCTAGCGTAAAGAAAGTTATGTCTGGCAATTTTGATTTATTATGGGAATAATCATGCGAGTATTGCAACAAGGGTTAATTCCGGCGCATACAGTTTGTCCTTTCCGGGAAGGCTGTCCAGAAGCCCGCAATGGCGACTGTGGCCATGCAGGCGTAGAACATACTGTTCCTTATAGTTGTGGCTATGCTCGGTTGTTTGATATCTTTGGACGTGGTAATAAAGAAAATGGAACCAATTAAACTGCCTTGTGGTGGTACCGCGTATTTTGATGTTTCGTCGGGTATCAGTTATCGGTGTGAATGCGGTGCAGTAGTTGGTAGCATAGGTATGCCACGTACATGCAAAGAAGAATTTGATCAGGAAAAAATGCTAAGGACTTTAGCTGAAGGAAAGAAATGAGTGTTATTACAGTTTGGAAGTGCGATAGTACTGGTAAACTCTTTGAAGAAAAAAGTAAGTACCAGGCACATCTGCGTAGGCTTGCTCGAGAACGTGCGACTAAGCGCAGACTAAGCGTGATGGAGGCCGTTGCTGATCAAAAGTGGAACGAACTGTACGAGTGCGAACAGACAATCGAACAGTGGCGCGACATGGTTATTGCTAATCAAAATATGTTCTGGGCAGAGGCCGCAAAGGCAGATCCCCACGACTGGAAGTATGTTGGTAAAACTCACAGTCGTGGAAAGAACGGTGTAGTTTGCCCTGTTCCGGAACTGCTAGAATTTGAACGGTTTGATGTTCGTTGGAATTCGCATGTTAGCAACAGCCACAGTTGCCCGCACAATGGTGTGACTAATTGGGGTGTTCGCGATAAGGATGCTCCTACTGGATACCCTGGCTGGAGCGGTCGTGTTGAGTGGATTGTTCGTTGGCCTAAAGAATGGGACGGTGTCTACCTAGGCAGTGATCTATTCAAAGGACTACACGGATACAACACTGGACGCCAACGTGCCCATACTGGCACAGGAGGCGGAGGTGGTATGCGCTGGAGCGAAAAGCATGGTTGCCACGTTCAGAGCTTTGGATACGACTTCCGTATGTTTGCCGCAGACTGGCCAGGTATGGCTCGTGTTGTCGGTATGCAACAGCTTGAAGAAGTCCTGCGTGGCGATCGTCGAGTAGTTGATTACGCAGAATGTTAAAGGAGGCATAATATGCCATGGATTCAAAATGTAGCACTTGCTGATATTCCAAAGAAGCATCACGTTGCTGTGGGTGAGAATTCTATGCTGATTCAGATTGTGGATCCGGCTATGACTTTTCCCACCCCAGCACACACGTTCAAGGAAGTTCATCAGTTTGAGTTCCTTGACCTTGAGCGCGATGATAAATGGGGTGAAGAGTTTAAGATCACCGACTCGCAGGCAGAGCAACTTGTACGATTGTTACAACATGCTCTTGAAAACAGAATGGACGTTATTGTTCATTGTGTTGCAGGAGTGTGCCGATCCGGGGCAGTCTGCGAAGTTGGTGTTATGATGGGATTTCAGGATACTGAAGTATTCCGTAGCCCTAACTTGATGGTCAAACATAAGATGATGAAAGTGTTAGGTTGGACCTATGACGAACAAGAACCGCACACCATTAATAGTGTGCCGTTTGAATATGATGAACTAGGCAACAAAAAGATTTGGGTACCACCAAGCAAAGAGGATACATAATAGCTTATGAAGATAAAAAATTTAAAAAACTTTGTGTCAGGCCTATTGTTCACATCAATAGGTTTGGCATTTCTTTTTGGGGCAATGAAATTCCCAATGGGATCAGTTACTTCAATGGGACCTGGCTTTTTTCCTTTTGTTGTTAGTACACTGGTTGTTGTTCTCGGGGCATTAATACTAGTGAGATCCTTGTATGTTAAATGAATTAGCAATTGGCGCCAGTGTAGTTTTTAGCTATAGCGGAATTATAGCTTTGGTAGTAGGTTGTTTATTAGGCACAGTCGTTGGAATATTACCAGGTATTGGGACAGTTACCACACTGTCTATTTTGCTACCTTATACATACGGTTGGAGTCCAGAGCTATCTATTATTATGATGGCTGGAATCTATTATGGAGCACAATATGCCGGCTCTAGTACAAGTATATTGATGAATACTCCTGGCGAACCGTCAAGCATTATGACATGTATTGATGGTTACGCAATGACAAGGCAAGGATATGGTGGAAGAGCAATCGTAGCTGCCGGCCTTAGCAGTTTAATTGCAGGTATTATCACCGTGGGATTAATGGCGGCGTTTGCTTCAACTGTTTCAGAACTTGCTTTTAAATTTGGCGCTAAAGAATTATGCTTGCTAATGCTACTTGGCCTATTAAGCATTGGTGCGTTTGGAAATAAAAATCCATTGAACGGTATTGTAATGGGGCTCATTGGAGTGTTGCTTAGTACCATTGGCACTGACATCAATAGCGGTTCCATTAGATTTACTGGTGGTATAATTCATTTAGCTGACGGTATTAACATTGTTGTAATTGCAATCGGATTGTTTGGCATCGCTGAAATCTTTAATAATATCTTTTTTAATAAGCAAACATTGGTTGCTCAAAATGTCAAGATTGGATTTTCTTGGCAAGACTTCAAAAGTATTTTACCAAGTAGTTTGCGCGGAACAACTGTAGGTTCTTTATTAGGATTGATTCCCGGCGGCGGCGCAATCATGTCTAGCTTTGCCGCTTATGCGTTTGAAAAGAAAGTAAACAAAGACGCCAAGCTAGGTAAAGGTGCAATACAAGGAGTTAGTGCGCCCGAGTCTGCAAATAACGCCGCCGCCCAGAGTGGCTTCATCCCTTTGCTAGGACTAGGAATTCCTGAAAACCCGGTAATGGCACTAATGCTTGCAACTTTAATATTGGCAGGCATACAACCAGGACCTGGTATGATTGACAAGAATCCTGAAATCTTCTGGGGTTTAATTGTTAGTATGTTGTTAGGTAATATTATATTAACCATTCTCAACATACCATTGATAAAAATTTGGCTTAAATTCTTATCAATCCCCAGAAAGATACTGTACCCAATTGTACTGACTGTTTCTTTAGTTGGCGTTTACTATGTAAACAATTCTTGGTTTGATGTTGGTCTGGCTCTTACATTTGGCCTAATTGGTTTGGCTTTTATTAAACTAGACTTAGAAATAGCACCGCTAGCATTTGGATTTATTATCGGAGAAATGTTTGAAGAACAGTTACGCAGGACCTTATTACTATCAAAAGGCGATTACTCTGTATTCTTAGAATCTGGTATTTCAGTGTTCCTGGTATGTGTAATTGTAGCAGTGTCTTCTTGGACAATTTATAAAGTATTTAGAAAGAAGTCAAATGAGATATCTAAAGTATAGTGGCATCTGGGTCACCTTGGTATTGAATCCTTTCCATTGGCAGTTTGCTTGCTACCAAAATAAGGATAATGAATTCCCTGGCCCTAATAGGTTTAGCGGCACATTACAGGTTGCATTCTTAACGGTCAGGTTAGTCATCGATAATGGTGACTGGTAAGTATCTGCATGATATACGGATTAGACGACAACGACAAATTTTATGTAGAGTATACTTCGTGCCCAGAACCAATTGGTAATGTGCGACAGGAAATGGAAAAGTCTTGTATTAGGCTTGCAACCGAAGGCAAGGTTCTGATAAGCCTAACAAGTGGACTTGATAGCCAAGTATTGCTACATACGTTTCACACATTGGGGTTACCGTACGAGTGTGCGTTTATGTACCACCCTGGTTACAATGACTTTGAATATAACAACATTAAGATACTAGAAAAGAAATACAACTTCAAATGCCGTATTGTTGAAATAGATCCAATGCCTCTAAAGGATGAAGTTGAGGCATTGGCAATTGAAACAGGTATACCTGCAGAACATCATATTATGAAAAAGTTCTTAGCGCAGTTACCTGAGGATATGGACTTTTGTCAAGGTATTGAAAGCTTTGATTTTATATTTCGCAATGGCAAGGCATACTGCATGGAGTCGTGGACTGCAATTGAAGTAGCAAGTCAGCGAGCATTAAAGCAAGTTTCACGATCAGGTAAAATTGTTTGTATTGATCGCCGGGCGCCTTTTAACAATTTTGCACTCGCTTATCTTAGCGATCCTATCGTCACTGGATACATCAACGGGTTGGAATATATTAAAGGAAACGGGCTAGTTGACAAAGACACTGGCGAACCACCACCACTTATTTTCTCATGGGAATATTATGTAAAGCCTATCATATACGGCTTATACTGGGGTAAAGAACTAGAAATTTTCCCTAAGTACGTAAGCTCGGAGAAGATTGATTATATTATGAATCCCAGCGACATCCGATTACGGCATAACTACAAAAACAAATGCGTGTTTGTGCCACGTGATGAACTTATTGCACATTTACGCGATTGGGGATCAAATAAAACGGTAAGATATACACAACAATGATAATTCATAATCCAAATATTAACAAAAAATTAGGCTACTACGTATGCGACAATCAAGAGTTTGATTCAAAGATACGTGCTTGCCTATATGCGGTTGAAAATAAAAAACCAGTTACATGGATTTTTAACAACGCAGAATTTAATCAATACAATTGGACTGTGGAACCTGATCAAACACTCGATCAACTTTACGATCAACGTGCAAGACAAATTAGGGAAGCATATGATTATGTTATCTTAAGTTATTCTGGTGGTGCAGACAGCCATAATATTTTAACTGCGTTCCAACGACAAGGTTTGCATATTGACGAAATTATTACCAACACAATGACCAAGGCTAGTGCTCCGGCAATGGTTGTTGATCCCAATAATAAAGATGCGTACAACGCACCAGAAGCAGAACACAATTTGCAAACTGTACATCGCTTGCGCGAAATACATGCCGCAATGCCAAACACTAAAATTACCGTTACTGATCTTAGCGACTATTTGTTTGAAAGTTTAGAAAAGGCAGGTGATGCAAGTTGGGTGCTTGATAAGCGAGAAGGTTTGAACCCAGCAGGTATGACACGCTTCAATTATCTACACTTTAGCGATGTACGAAAGCAGTTTGACAAAGATAAGAAAATTGCTATTGTAGTTGGTATTGAAAAACCTCGAACACAAATCAATCGCGGCGAACTGTTTATGACCTTTAGTGATCGCACTACAAACATGATTACAGTAGCAGAACACTTAAAGGAATATCCTAATAGTACAGTAGAATTTTTTTATTGGTCACCCGACCTTGTTCCGCTTATGATCAAGCAAGGGCACGTTATTAAACGCTGGCTAGAAGCATTTCCAGAAAATCAGACGCACTGGGAAACACGTGCTATTACTCCTGAAATTTATCGACTAGTACACGATCCGTTGCTACGTAACTTACTTTATACTACCTGGAACAATTCTTGGTTTCAATCTAAAAAAGCTATATTTGACTGGAATAGCGAATTTGACAAATGGTTCTTGGACTTATACAAAGATACAAAGGCAGGTCACATTTGGCTTGAAGGTATTGACTTTGTTAAAGACAAACTAAAACCTTTCCTTAAGAAGCCCGAGTACGGCTTTGTTGACGGACTTACTGTAGTGTCACACACATACAGTTTAGGACCTATTAAAAATTTACACCAAGACTTAGTTTGGATTAGATAAAATAAAACCCGCATAGTGCGGGTTTATTTTTAGTCTTTTAATTTTATATTGTTTCGAATAATGAACGTTCGAAGCTGTGTGTTATTATAAAGGCCTGCATCGATTCCTTTACGTGTATTGTTCAATACAGGAAACAATCCTGCCTTTTGCAAATCTTCTGCCAGTTCCTTCTTTGCAAATGCTGTGGTCAGCTTCTTAGACAGCTGAAGTTTTGCGTCAGCATCCATGTTAGAAGCAATTACTAAACCTAAGTAACTTTGAAAAGGAAAATCTTCTCGAAAGGTAGAGTTCCATGTTGGAAGTTTAAGATCGATAGAATGACTTGACATGATAAATGTTAGACGCTTGTCCCCTGCCCATCCCTTTACCGTTGGATAGTTTGCAAACATGCAATCTAAGTTACCGCCTACCATATCTTGTACGGCTGCAGATCCACCCTTACTATAAGGCACAATTTGGTGATTTCTTGATGTTTTGCGTAACAATACTTCTGTGGCCAGGTGTTCTGAGCTACCGTATCCTGCAACACCAAAATTAAGATTTTTAGAAGTAGTCAAATCGGCTACAGATTTAATGTTCTTAGATGCATTACATACCAGAACACTGGGCATTGATGCTACTACGCCAACGAGTTCTAAGTCTCGATCTGGATTGTATTCTAAGTCTGGGAATATCATCGTATTAGCAACATAAATTTGACTCATAGTTGCTAACATGATAGTTTTTTCAGATAGTAGATGACGTGTAGCAATACGTCCGCCTGCACCGGGGCGATTGACAATAACAAATTCATTATCACCTACCGCCTTAGCAACAATCCTTGTTGCTGTGTCACTTGGACCACCGGGGGCATGGTGCACAGTAAATTCCATTGGGCCAGCAAATGCTGTAGTAGAGATCAATGCAGATAAGAGTAAAGATTTAAGCTTCACATTAATTCCTTAAAGAAAATAGTTATGCAATTTTTATACCAATTGCTAGCCGGTTAAATACACACATGCACGTTAACTACCATATACCTATGCCTAAGTTTGATCCGTCAGAATCTGACCGTACTTGGGTTATGGAAAATATTGCGCCCATGTTATATCCAGCTCTTAATATTATTAAAGGCGCATTTGATCGTGTTGATGTCCCGCAATCTCAGTTTACTAATTGGCCTCAACGAGAAGCGGTTGAAAGACATTTTGATGAACTTGGATTAAAAATAAGACGCTTTGCGGCATTTATTGGACACCCGTATAACGCAACAAGAACAGCACACATTGATTCTTTTGTACAAGGCGTGCCAATGGTAGCTCGTTTTAATATTCCAATACAAGGTCGCAGTCCTGCAAGTATAAGCTGGTGGAACGATACAGTAAACAGCGACAAAATTTCTATCAGACAGTTCACAGAATTGCGTAACGGTGTCGAGCGCACAGCATACAGTTATGGATCAACAATACCAGACTGGGGCAATGATCCAGAATATATTGTACACAATCCTGGCGCTTGCTGGAATAGGACCGAATTGGCACACCGTCCATGGGCTGGGGAATGTTCGGTTCCTAGAATATTAATCACAACCGAAATAGCAGAACAAATTTCATGGTCTGACTTGGTAGCACGTTTACAAAAGCTCAACTACTGTTAAAACGTTATTGGTTTCTTTAATAATCGTTATTAAAAAATACAATAAAAAATTGGCATTTAATAGTAGATTTCTATGATATATAGTAGTATACTTTACACAAGTTTAACAGGACGACTGATGCCTAAGATAGGATCAGCCTGTTCAACTCGCTTTTAATAAGGAGAAAAAGTATGTCAGTAATTAATAAATCAATCCCCGAGTTTAAGACTCAAGCTTTCCACAATGGTAAGTTCGTTGAAGTTTCCAGCGACTCTGTAAAGGGCAAGTGGAACGTATTCATCTTTATGCCAGCGGCGTTTACATTTAACTGCCCAACTGAAATTGAAGATGCCGCAGATAACTACGAAGCATTCAAGGCTGCTGGTGCCGAAGTGTACATTGTTACAACCGATACACACTTCAGCCACAAAGTATGGCACGAAACAAGTCCAGCAGTAGGTAAGGCACAATTCCCACTGGTCGGTGACCCAACACACACTCTAACACGTGGGTTTGGTGTACACATTGAAGAAGAAGGTCTTGCACTACGTGGTACTTTCATCGTTAACCCAGAAGGTATCGTTAAGACTGCAGAAGTACACAGCAACGAAATTGCACGTGACGTACAGGAAACTCTACGTAAGCTGAAGGCCGCACAATACACAGCCGCTAACCCAGGACAAGTTTGCCCTGCTAAGTGGAAAGAAGGTGCCGCTACATTAACTCCAAGTTTAGATCTAGTAGGTAAGATCTAATATGGAAACTAGGACAAGGACACTGGTTAAGACAATTATATATAGGATTTGGGTCTTATGCTCAACTTATGTTATGCTGTTAGTAACAGGTCAAAGTATGACTGATGCTCTTGTTCCTACAATCATTATTAATTGTGTCTGGATGACATCGTACTATTTGTATGATAGACTCTGGGCACACATTAGATGGGGTAAAGATGACTGGCGAAGACTTTGAAAAGAAAATTAAAAAGTATCACTATCGATTAGAACTACTAAGGTCGATAGCGCCGGTCATTATTATTACACTACAGATCATAATTCTGTATAAGATTTTTTGGGGATAAGAATGTTAGACACACAAATTAAACAACAACTAGAACAATACCTTGCTTTGATGGAGGGTGACATCACTATTAAAGTTAGTGCTGGAGACAACACCGAGATGGCAGAGCTGGTAAATGAACTAGCCAGTATGTCTAACAAAATTCACGTTGAGCAAGCGCAATTACCACGCACACCTTGTTTCCAGGTAGGCGATCGTATCAGATTCGCCGGTGTTCCTATGGGGCATGAGTTTACTAGCTTGATTATGGCCTTGCTACAAGTAAGTGGTCGTAAGCCAAAGATCGATGACAAGGTAATTGATCAAATTAAAAACATTCGTGGCGAATACAATTTTACCACCTACATCAGTCTAAGCTGCCATAACTGTCCAGATGTTGTTCAAGCACTTAACATTATGAGTGTATTGAATCCTGGTATTCGTCACACAATGGTTGACGGTGCCGAGTACAAAGCAGAAGTAGAACAAAAGAATATTCTCGCCGTTCCGTTTGTTGAACTTAATGGTGAAGCATTTGGCAGTGGTCGTATGACAGTAGAAGAAATCTTAGCCAAGATGGGTAGTCAAGCAGATGTAAGCGACATCGACGGCAAGGAGTATGATGTTCTTGTTGTAGGTGGCGGCCCTGCTGGTGCCAGCGCCGCTGTCTATGCCGCACGTAAGGGCATCCGTACTGCTATTGTTGCAGAACGTTTTGGCGGACAAGTTATGGACACAATGGGTATTGAAAATCTTATTGGTACAAAGTATACAGAAGGTCCTAAACTAGTTTCCAGCCTTGAAGAACACGTTAAAGAATATCCTGTAGACATTCACAACCTACAACGTGCCAAGAATATTAAGCGTGATAAGCTAGTTGAAGTTGAACTAGAGTCAGGTGCTACTCTTAAGAGTAAAACTGTAATCATTGCTACAGGTGCTCGTTGGCGTAACCTTGGCGTACCAGGCGAAGCAGAGTTTAAGAACCGTGGTGTTGCCTACTGCCCACACTGTGATGGTCCTTTGTTCAAGGGCAAACACGTAGCAGTTATTGGTGGCGGTAACAGTGGTGTTGAAGCGGCCATTGACCTAGCAGGTATTGTCAAGCACGTAACTGTGTTTGAATTCATGCCTACGCTAAAGGCCGATCAAGTTCTACAAGATCGACTAAACAGTTTGCCTAATGTTACTGTACTCAAGAATGTTCAGGTGAAAGAGATTACAGGCACAGACAAGGTAAATGGTATTAGCTACGTTGAACGTGATACAGGCATTGAACAGCATCTTGCTTTAGATGGAGTGTTTGTTCAAATTGGTCTAGTACCAAACACTGACTGGATTGGCAACAATCTAGAACGCACACGCTTTGGTGAGATTGTTGTAGATGGACACGGTGCTACAGATATGCCAGGTGTATTTGCCGCAGGTGACTGTACTGCTATTCCTTACAAGCAGATCATCATTAGTATGGGTAGTGGTGCTAACGCCGCATTAGGTGCTTTTGATTACTTGATCCGTAATTAAAATTTGATTGACTTTTTAGAACAACCATTGTATAATATTGCAATGGTTGTTTTTTTATGGAGACCAAAATGCTAGAATGTTTAATCTTAGGCGATAGTATTGCAGTTGGTACACAGATGTTTAGGCCCGAATGTACGCTAGTGGGCAAAGGTGGCATCAATACGTGGCAGTGGAACAAAGACTACTCAAAGAACCTAACACCAGCAAGTACTGTTATCATCAGTTTAGGTAGCAACGATCACAAGTACGTAAAGACCGAAGCCGAGTTGCTGAAGATGAGAGAAAAGGTCAAAGCCGATCGTGTCTTTTGGATCTTGCCTGCAGGAAACTTAAAAGCAAGTGAAGTTAACATCCAATGGATTCAAGGTCTTGTGCGTGAAATTGCTAGCAAGTATGGTGATACAGTGATTCCTATTGCACGTCTGCAAGCTGATGGCATCCACCCAAGTACAGCAGGTTACAAGGATATTGTTTCTAAAACAAAATAACTACCGTTGTATTTTTACAACATTGCTTGACAAAGCTCTTTTTTGTGCTACACTATACATACAGTAGTTAGAAAGGAGCCCAAGATGGCAAGGATTGAAAAACCCAAAGTCACTGCTTTCCGTGTCGAGCTAACTGAGTATGAACGTGGTTGGGGTCAACGGCCCTGGGAGACAATTTACTTCGACAACGAAGCAGAGGCTCGCCAGTTTGCAATTGACTATAACCTAAAGAACAACAACAAAGATTTTGTGCCTGATTGGTATGTGCGAGCAGACTACGCAGGTCCAGTAAAATAAATTTAAAAAGAGGTTGACAAGGCAGGCATCTGGTGTTACACTAGATGCTTGTTAAGAAAAGTTCCGGGTTTGCCAAAAAGTTAAATTTTTTCACGATTTGGCATACAGTGGTTGACACAGAGACTAAATAAAGTTACAATGATTACTATGATGACTACATTTACTATATCAAGATCGACAGAGTGGTGCTCAAAACAGAGCCAGCCCTTCTGCCCTTCCTTTGATATGAGCAATTATAGTCGCCATATTCTAGGAGTACATCCAGGATAACGTAATCTAGTACATACAAGATTCTCTGAACCCTGGAACCTAAAAAGTCCAGGGTTTTTTGTTTTAGGGAAAGATGATTACGAAAGATACAAAAGAAAAGCAAAGTGCCGATTGGTTGCGAACGCATACCTTGAGTCAGGATCAGTTACAAAAACTTCTTGACGCAAAGATATCTAGAGCATACAATTTGCACCAGGCAATTACAAAGCGGGAGATGTTCCTTCAAAAACATCGTTGATCGCAAAGTGTGAAGTACTTCAGCAACGCGAGCTGGGCTAGGCACTATAAACATCTAGCAAATGGGCGGCCTTGGGGATGAAACTCTTCTTGTAGAGGGAAAAATCCAAGCGTATTAAAGCACTCTCAGGCCTCAGGGCAAGTGGGTTCATCCATGTAGAGTGCTTTAATACACACATTCGAAAGAGTGTGTTACAAAATTTGGAGCTTGTTCCCTGTTGCCGGCTGTAACCCGGTAGCCATTATTAAGCAGGGTGGCTGGCAAGTGGTTCAATTCCATCAGGCTCCACCAAATATTCCTCTGTAGTTAAATGGTATAACAATCGGCTGATAACCGGTCATTACAAGTTCGATTCTTGTCGGAGGAACCAAATTATATCGCGTTGGATTTCTGGTGAGATCCTCAGTCCTTCAAACTGAAGAGACGGGTTCGATTCCCGTACGCGATGCCAGAATGTGTCGTCATTCGTGTGAAGAAAGCACGTATCATTAGGAAGGCTAGATTTAACGTATCTAGTATATTGCGGGTGTAAGTCCCGCCGGCATGATGAACATGGAGTAGAAGCATCAATGGTGATGCAGTGGACTGTAAATCCGCCGCCTCTGGCACGCCTGGTTCGATCCCAGGATACTCCACCAATTTTTATACCATAGAGTCCACCTGGGGGTGATACCTGACTGTCTATCAGGTCGTGGCGGGTTCGATTCCCGTCTATGGTGCCAAACAATGTATCTCTAGTGTAATGGCAGCACAGCAGGCTCCAACCCTGCTTGTCAGGGTTCGAGTCCTTGGGGGTACGCCAATTATCGAAGCGTGGCAGAGTCCGGTTTATTGCACCTGTCTTGAAAACAGACGATCCGAAAGGGTCCGTGAGTTCGAATCTCACCGCTTCGGCCATTTATAGTGAGTTGACAGAGTCTGGCTTATTGTGCCTCCCTGCTAAGGAGTGCGTCGCTGAAAGGCGGCACTAGGGTTCAAATCCCTAACTCACTGCCAACAATTTATACCCGTGTAACTCAGTGGACTAGAGTACTACGCTACGAACGTGGGAGTCGGAGGTTCGAATCCTTCCATGGGTGCCAGTTATGCTCCTGTAGTTTAATGGTAAAACTCCAAGCTTATACCTTGGCGATGCCTCTAGATGAGGGGATGATACAGGTTCGAATCCTGTCAGGAGTACCAGTTATGTGCCGATACCAGAGTGACTTAATGGCTCCGCCTGCAAAGCGGTTGATTCGTAGGTTTGAATCCTACTCGGCACTCCAAGATAAGTTAATGCAGATAATGGAGGGGTAGGTGCCTCGTGGCACCGCATTCTAGATTCCCGCAAAGGTTCGAGTCCTTTGGTCTGCACCCAGTTTTGTTGTAGTGTTAGCAAGAGAAAGACACGCTAGCTAGGCTTCTTCGAAGGGCCGAACTAGTAGAAGGTTGCGGGTTCGATGCCCGACGGATCGGAAGATCCGGGTGCAAGGCGGCGCACAGACTGGTCAAGTATTCCAAGTAACGTACCGAGTCCTGCCCGGGCTTTGTTAATCCAGGTGAATGGTGCCAATAACGATGGTGGCACAACTGCAACAAATTCATTATAGTGATGTAGCATTATGGCAATGTACCACCCTCATAAGGTGCCTTAAGTGGGTTCGATTCCCGCCATCACTACCAATTCTTGCGCTAGAAGACGACACCTTTGCCCTACTCCTGTCCGGGGCATACTCAGACCCAGGTGCGTAAAAGTCGTAGTACGGGAACCAATCTATTCCACGATCGTATTCTTGGTGAGTACCCCCGGCTGTTAACCGGAAGAGCTAGGTTCGAATCCTAGTCGTGGAGCCAATTTTTCAGGCTAGACGTACTGCTTGAGTCCCAAGTAGCGGATGCTGGTGAACCAGCCTTAGTTTACCGTGAAGTACGGTTTGTTAAAACTCGCGGCTACGAGACAATCCAGTGAGTCCTCCCAGGAGGATAGTTGGGCGCCTGAAAACCTTTTGTTGGGGGTTCGCCAAGTCCGGTTAAGGCACCTGATTTTGATTCAGGCATTCGGTGGTTCGAATCCATCACCCTCAGCCAAATTTATAGGGGTATAGTGTAATGGTAGCACAACACACTTTGACTGTGTCGGTCTAGGTTCAAATCCTAGTACCCCCGCCAATTTATCCTTGAGTGAGGCGGCTGTTCGCGCGATCCGCTTATAGATGGGAATGTGTATTTCGACGTACACCTCAAGGGCCTAATTTTTATCTGTGTGTAATGTCAATCTGGTAGACGGCCTGATTTGGAGTCAGGAGGCTGTAGGTTCAAATCCTACCACGCAGACCAATTTAATAAGGAGAGCAACATGGGTTACAATACAAAACATTTTGACCATGAAGCTCACTATGCTTCTAAGTCACTGAAAGAACTAGAAGAGTATCTGCGAGTTGCTGAAGAATTTGCAAAGAAGCACTCACAGTTTGGTATTGGTTGGCATAACGAATATATGCACAACCTAAAATTGAAAATTGCTGAACGTATCGGCAAAAAGAAAAAAGGAGAATGACATGAAACGTGCTAAACGTTAGTGTCAACTTTGACCCCCGTATGGTCTTAGTTGGCACGTAAAAGAAAATCTAATACGAATCCAACCACAGCAAACTTTGCAGGCGAAGTCCGGCCTCTTAAGCCGAGAGAGCCCAGTTCGATTCTGGGGCTGTGGACCATATGGGGGTATAATTCAACGGTAGAATATCCGGCTTTTAACCGGTCAATCAGGGTTCGATTCCCTGTGCCCCTACCACTTAGTGAAATACATTTGTTGCTGAGTAGCTCTCAGTTGGAATAGAGGGAGTCATGACCCTAGTAGGTTCGAATCCTACCCAAGTGTGTTTCACTAAGTGGTATAAGGGGAGTATAGCTCAGTTGGTTCAGAGCATCGGACTTTTAATCCGAGGGTCCAGGGTTCGAGTCCCTGTGCTCCTACCATATAAAAACACATTACGAGTCCGCGCCTCTTCCGTAATAAGGAAGGATAGTGTGTTTCTATATGGTAAATGTTATCTGCAGGTAACATCCATGCTGGGGAGTAATTAACCTCAGGAACTCGCGGTGATGGAATGGTAGACATAGGCCCATTATGGGGCCGGTGGAAATAAACGCCACGTGCAGGTTCGAATCCTGCCCGCAATGAGTTTGATTCTTGTAAATACTTGATGCAGGTTCAACAAGTATTCAGTACATACGATGTAATACACGATCAACAGCGTAAACGTGTCTACACTACCGTAGTAGATAACACAGGTAAAAAGTTTGTTGAATACACAGAATATTTCTATCCCTTGTACACTAAACGCGGTGTGCTAGAAGTTGAAAAGGGATCAACAATAGATTTAAAAGCTTAAGACTTATTAGGTGTGACTATGTTGTAATGGTAGCAACCTAGACTGTGACTCTGGTAGTACGGGTTCGAATCCCGTTAGTCACCCCTAATAAGTTTTTGCCCCTCTGGCCAAATTGGTAAAGGCAGCTCTCTCAAAAGGAGTGATATTACTCCCGGTTCGAGTCCGGGGAGGGGTACCAATATGCTCTTATAGGTAAATGGTATATCAACGCTTTGGTATAGCGTAGTCCTAAGTTCGATTCTTAGTAAGAGCACCAAGAACAATGCCTGGTTGAGCAGAGAGGTTATACACCGTTCTTACAAAGCGGACGATGTTGGTTCGAGTCCAACACCAGGTACCAATTATTGCCGCTGTAGCTGATGTGGTCATAGCGACGGACTGAAAATCCGGGGAAACAGGTTCGATCCCTGTCGGCGGCACCAAATAATATTATTGGCTTTACGTTGATAATTTTTGTCACTAAGTACTGGCAAGGAGACTATCAATGAGCTATGATATGAAAATTATCGACGGGGCTATTTCCGACGAGCTAAGACAACGAGTTTGGACATACTTAATAAACTCTAAATGGGGAACAATGTGGAAGCCAATTGGCTTAAAGCAACACGTTACATACACCCCGGCGATAGATACTGAGTACGCATATTACAGAGCAATGACTCGTAGTACGTTAAACACATTACAACATCGAGCGGCATTTGCCAGCGATGATGCAAGCTTAAAAGCTCATCCCGTACTTGACGAGCTATGGCAACAAATTAATGGATTGTTTGATAATCAGTTCACTATTACTGGTCATCCAGAAGGATTGCCTGTTGATGCAAACGACCCGCAGTGGCAACCACCACCAACTCAAGATCCAACACTAATGCAAGGTTGGAGAGTATATGCAAATGGACAAACAGATGAATCTTCTAAGAGGACACACGGCGTACATAGAGATAGTCCTTTTGTAAACGAAGACAAGAACTGGACAATTCTTTTTTGTGCAAACCCAGAGTGGTATCCGACTTGGTACGGGGATTGTGTTTACTATCCCGACGATCCAGAAGGTAAAACTGGTGATCATCAACAGTACCAAAATATGCATGGTCACCAAAACCAAAATAGAAACTTTAAAATTGGTTGGCCAGAAAAAATTGTAAGTCCTGTGCCAGGAAGAATTATTGCTTATGATGGACGCTGGTTACACACTACTCATCCGACATCAATTTGGTGTCAAATACAACGAAGAGTTGTTGCATTTAGAGTGAGAAAACCGTAAACAATGTCAATACAAGATAATTTAGGTACGATCATTGACAGCCACAGTAATAGCGATAAAGTTGCTGTCATTGACCGAGGGAACAGATATACCTATAAGCAATTTTACAAAGATGTTTGTAAATTTTCAGCAGGCATTGCTTCGTCAACTTCATATGGTGACGTAGTTGCAATTGACATGTTTAACTCTTATCAGTTTGCTGTTTCTTATTTGGGAATTATGCGGGCCGGAAGAGTTGCATTGCCTGTAAATTTTAAAGTTCCTCAGGACTACAGAGATTACATATATTCAGACAGTAAAGCAGTCCTAACAGTTACACATGAAATTTTTGATCAGTATCTCTTAGAAGGTGACGGCATAGCTGAAGTTACCAAAGACACGCCAGCACTAATGTTATACACATCTGGATCTACATCAGTCCCTAAAGGGGTTGTTATGCCACACGACCATAAGTGGTTTGTGCAAAAGAAAGTAGATGAAAACACTTTTTTAGAATCTAGAACTATATTGATTGGCGGCCCGTGTTATCATGCCAGCGGGTTACGCAATACAGAAATTGCATTCTGTGGTCATGCTACAATTTTATTTGTGCCAGATTTTGAAGCTGGCACTATAGCAAGAACTATCGACAAAGTTAAACCTAACACTATTGCTACAGTTCCTACTATTATTTCTAGAATTATCAACGAACCGACTCTCTTAGAGACTTGCAATTTTTCTTCAATTAGAATTATTATTGCAGCCGGCGCTCCTGTAACAGAAACACTTTACAAACAGGTTGCAGAGCATTTTCCAAATGCTAAACTAGTCAATCGTTATGGGCTAACTGAAATTGGACCCGGACTATTTCATAATCATCCTGACGGAAGAGAAACACCATTGGGTAGTGTTGGCTATCCACTCAAAGATGTGGAATATAGACTGGTCAATGATATATTAGAAATTAAAAGTCCAGCAATGATGCTAAAGTACAACAATCTTCCTCCTGCATCTTTAACCGCAGATGGGTTCTACATAACCAATGACATTTTTAGAATTGATGAAGATGGGTTCTATTATTATGTAGGCCGTGCAGATGATATGTTTACAAATGGCGGAAATAACATTTATCCTCGACAAGTAGAAATAATAATTGAAAGTCATCCTGCCGTCAGAGAAGCCGCGGTAGTTGGCATTGAGGACGAAATCAAAGGCGCAAAGCCCTATGCATTTGTTACAATAAAAGAACCGGTCAACGAAACTGCAATCAAAGATTTAGTACTAAGCAAATTACCAGCAACACATTGCCCAAAAAGAGTTTGGGTAATTGATAATCTGCCGCTGAATACTGTCAATAAAATTGATAGAAAGTCACTTAAATTAAAAGCAGAAGAACTGTTAAGACAAGAAGGAACCTTATAAATGGCATATGAAAAATTAAATAATCTACAGGGACAAGTTGCAGTAGTAACCGGTTCAGCTGGTGGAGTTGGTCGAGCGGTAGTAAAGCAATTAGCTTCAGCTGGTGCTCGAATAGTTGCCATTGTACGTAAAGATTTAGACGGTATGCAACAATTCCTTAACGAGCTAGGTGAGGGACACGTTGCAATGCAAGCAGATGTGCGAAGCAGTGAACAGTTAAATGCAGTGGTCGGCAAATTATCTCAATGCGACATCTTAGTAAATTGTGCAGGCGCCTCAAGAATTATTCCGCACAAACAGTTAATGTCATTAACTGACGAAGTGTTTGACGAAATCGTTACAACTAACTTACGGTCAGTTTTTTCTGTAGTACGTGCTTTTAATTCATTGTTACAAGCAAGCCCAAGTGGACTCATTGTTAACATTGGTTCAGCAGCCGCAGTAAGCACAGGCGGAAGTAATATTGCTTATGCCGCGGCTAAAGCCGGACTTGATTCAATGACTCGCAATTTGGCATTGGCACTAGCACCTGTTAGAGTAGTTACAATTAGTCCAAGCGCATTAGACACAGGCTTTACGCCACAAGGACCCGATTTCTTTACACGTGTAGCGGCAAGCACACCATTAAAACGTTGCGGTACACCCGAAGATGTTGCATCAGCTGTTGAAGCAGTTGCTACAACAATGAGATTTATGACTGGAAATACAATACTAGTCGACGGTGGACGTACCTTATAATAAGTAAAATGATTGCCTCCATAGCTCAGTTGGTTAGAGCACCGTCTTGATAAGGCGGGGGTCCATGGTTCAAATCCATGTGGCGGCACCAAATGTATCTCGCTGGTGTAATGGCAGCACGTCGGTCTCCAAAACCGTTGGTCGGGGTTCAAGTCCCTGGCGGGATGCCAGTTAAAATATGAAAACATTTATTAAACAATCTAATACAGAACGCACAAGATTATTATACATTATGGGTGCAACATGGCACAATCAGTGCATGTTTGATATCGATGTCAGCGAACCTAGCATTGCTGATTTACTAAACAGCAAAGGTATCAGCACATATACATTTGACATTGCTGGCACAGGTCCCGATGAAAAGACTAAAGAAATTGGTGATGGACACCAAAGCAATATTGAGTATGCGTTAGAGCTGATTAACAAGTATCAAATTGAGTATGTGTTGGGTTATTCATATGGTGCTTTGCTTGTAAGCGAAATGTTTGATCAGCTTCCGTCTTGTGTAAAAGGAATCATCCTACTTGATCCTTATGCAGTGTTAAAGCAAGACAATGTTATATTTGTAGACAACGGTGATAAAAAGCTAGTAACACGAGCTCAAGTTTCACAAGACTTGGTAGATTACGGCTGTGTAATTACAGACGAAATCAAACATGCATACATCAACAAATTATCACAACCCGATACAGAATTAACTACAGCAAGTTACCCAGGTAAGCACATGAAAGCAAACTTTGAAAAGTTCAGCAGTGCATCCAACATTGAAAAGCTATGCAGTAAAAAAATTGTTGCATTCTTCACAAAGACATCTAATAAGTTAGTTAGAGAACGATTTCCAGTAAATGTAAAGGTGTACTGGCCTGACTGCACACACTGGATATTGTTAGAACAAAAACGTTTTGACTTGGCAGATAACATTTCAAATTTCATCGGTCCTTAACTCAACTGGATAGAGTGCCAGTCTTCGAAACTGGAAGTTGTGGGTTCAAGTCCTGCAGGACCGGCCATATATAGTGGATGTGCGATCATTTAAAAAACAGTAATGAAACTTATTTTCAGCATTTACGTGTAGCAGTAAAATTATCAGCCTATACATTTTTAGCCGCTACAATATTTTTAGTACACGCCATACTTCCATGCTCCTTTACAACAACAGGATCAAGGCTACTAAAAAGAATTCAACAAATTGTTGACACACGAAAATAAGACATATATAATAGAACACTACACACGGAGCATTGACCGAGAGGCTTAAGGTACTTTCCTGCTAAGAAAGAGTCCGGCTTTAAACTGGACCGTTGGTTCGAATCCAACATGCTCCGCCAATCTTCTGGCTATCGTATAATGGATAATACAACTCTCTTCTAAAGAGTGAATGTGGGTTCGATTCCTGCTAGCCGGGCCAAACACATGACAGGTGTTGCAAGTAGACGTAACAGTTTATTTGCAACACCTTTTCTTTTGAGCTGATCGTGAATTAAAGTGTGCTATAAGTAGTGGCATGACAATTTATTCTTATAACAGTTTAGCACCTAACATTGACCCAACTGCTTACATTCACAATCAAAGTACAGTAATAGGCAACTGCACAGTTGGCGCTAATTGCACACTATGGCCTGGCGCTGTAATTCGTGCAGATAACGATTTGGTTGAGCTTGGTAGTAATGTCAACGTGCAAGATAATGCAGTTATTCATGTTGACAGTGGTTGTCCTGCAAGCATTGGGGACAACGTAAGTATTGCACACTTAGCAATGGTTCACGGTGCTACAATTGGCGCTAATACATTGATTGGTATGGGTGCAGTAGTAATGAACAATGCAATTATTGGCGAGGACTGCATCATTGGTGCCAACACCGTTATACCTGCTGGTAAAGTAATTCCGCCGCGTTCGTTGGTAGTTGGCACACCTGGTAAAGTAGTTAGAGAAGTAACCGATGACGAAATAAAGTCAAATCAATTAAATGCACAAGGCTATGTACAAAAGGGAATTGAGTACAAGAAATTTTTAAAGGAAGTAAAATAATGTGGGAAAGCACAACCGAGTCACCAGTGGGCTGGTGGCATATGAATCGTGTAAAAAGAAACGCTAATGCTTTTTACTCTCCGGGAGTTGACAGATTCTTTGCAGTTGACAGCTTTGATCCTTACACTGCAAACGAAATAGCTCAAATATTAAGCAGTAAGGTTCCGGGCATTGGAGTATGTATACTTCACAAAGACGATCCTTTGTTAAACTGGGACAACTGTCACGAGTATACGTTAATTAACAAGAACATATTTTTTAACGGTGCCAGCATCTTGTTTGCACGCCAGTGGCCTGCGCTACGTAAAATGAAAGATCCTAGTCTAAAGCATGAACCAATCATGCCATTAGACTATCAAGATCCCGAACGCCGTGCGGCATTTGACGAACTAAAAGAGTACAGTAAGTTAGTTATAAGGGCTTGGCACGTTGCAAAGTTAACAGAAATGCACTTTAATTTTATGCCACTAGATGATTATGCCAGTGCATTTTATTACGGAGTTATACCTGAAGATATGATAGTGCCGGTTGACAATACCAACACAGGCAATATTGAAACAGGATTAACAAAAGAGATACGCCGTATTCTTTACTACAGTGAAAGCGTAAAAGAAGGACTGGACAGCATTGAAAACATGTGGCTACAAAACAATACACCATTGACCGTAAACTGGCGGGCAATGTTTTACAGGTTAATGGAGTTGCCTGTACCGGAAAGCTTGGCCAGCGGCGAAGTTGATTATTCACGATACTCAGGTTACATACTATGACACTTAAATTAGACGATACACTGTACTTTTCATCAATTAACTTCAATCCATATTGCAATGACTTTTGGACTGAAGCATACAATGTAGCCGCACCAGGCGGCAAGTTTGCGATTGACCTTGCTCGACGTATCAATCCCAATCGCTTTGTGTCAAGGGATAATAGCGTTTGGAGTTTACCTTGGCCACAAGAGATCATTCCCAAGTACCGTATGGCCGCATATGATCCAAACTTTTCATTAAGTTTCAGTGACGTAACAGATTTACGAGCACAAGATATCCGCCGACGCATTAACCAAGACAATCACAAATTTGCTGTAATGTATTCGGGCGGTATTGACAGTTTAACCATTGTTGTTGCATTGCTTAAAAATCTAACCCCTGCAGAACTAGAAAACGTAGCATTGTGTACCAGCGTTGGTGCAACAGTTGAGCATCCAACTTTTTGGAAAAAGTATATCACTGGTAAGATCAAAGTCATCGACAGCTTACGTTACAAGTACCACGACTTGATTAACCAAGGCTATTATCCTATTACAGGTGATGACGGCGATTGTATTTTTGGTACAGTATTTGGACTTAATCTTTATCACGACTGGGAACGTGTTGCCAATACACACAATTTTACCGAAGAACAAAAAAATCACATTAGAAATAACCTTCACAGGTTTAACGATCCTTCCTATCACTACAGTAACTTTAAAGACTTGCTGATGGCTTACATGAGTATTCCGCCGAACCAAACTTGGCCAATTGTAGGACAGGCAAATCCTAATCCAAAATTTGGTCAACTGATGTATGACAAGTACGATCTAAATGCACGTACAACTGACGTTCCTGTAAACAGTCTACATGACTTCTTTTGGTGGTTAATTTTCAACGTTAAAATGCTTAACTGCGGTGTACGTGGCGCACTGTACTACAACGATTACATTGAACCAGAACGTGCTATTCATGCAGTAGAAAACTGGTACAACGGCGAGCTTTATCAAAAGTGGTCAATGTTTAATAACGGTAACGGACAAAAAATTCTGCATAGTCCGGCAACTTATAAACTGGCCGCACGAGAATACATATATGAATTTGATCGCAATAAGTGGTACAAGAATTTCAAGCTAAAACTTGAAAGCATGGCACTGGTTACACAACGTCAAGAAGTAAATGAAATGCTACCGCTAGGCAGACCTGTAACACGATTTGGCATTACAAAGAACTACGAAATGTTGCACATTGATGATCCTGCTGTACAAGAATACATTAAACACCATTTGGCAAATTTTCAAATTGATTGGAGCGATGCTGGTTATGAAGTATAAAATCAAAACTACTACAGATGGACAAGGCGATACCGTATCAGTGTGGCACGGTGATCAAGTTGGGCAGTTCCCGCAGGTTGCGTCAATGTACTTGCGGGCAACAACATATCTAATGGACAAGGGGTGGGCAATGGCTCCTTTTGGATTGGTAACAAACAATCACAATGTAATTTGGGTAGAAAACAGTGATGGCACCCCAATGGGAGGAGTAGTATATGAGTATCATCCTCACAATAAACAAGGTTACATTGTGCTGATTTTTGTTGACGAAGAGTACAAAGGCCGCCGCCTTTATTCAGTGCTACAACGTGCGTTAGAAGACGAAATTATTCGGCAGGGCGGAACTAGTATTGCCAGCATGGCGCACAAAGACAACGAAGCACGATTAAAAGCTGGCGAGCGCGAAGGTATGACGCCACAGTTTTTAAGACTATACAAAGACCTTTCTCCTGTATTAGAAGAAAGAAAGCAAATGATCAGCAAAGTTGTTGGAAAGCCTTGGGATCAAATAACCAAGGAAAAGTGGAGCCCAGTTACTGGCCCAGGCGGTCGTGTATAACTGACCACGTCTCAGTATAACGCAGACTAAAAATCAGTCTAGGAGCATTACCAGTCCAGTTAAGTGCGTGTAGTATGTCAGTTCTAACAAAGCTGGCATACTCTTGTTTTCTTGCCAGTGATGAGCAACGGTAATCAGGTTCTCCTAACAAATCCCATTGTTCATTGAGTGTCTTGCCTTTTGCTTGTAAACGTTTGGTTGTTTCGCCATTTGGACGAACAAAGGAAATGTACTCTAATTTAGGACTATTGCGATCTAGTTGCCACCAAACCATTTCGGTATTTTCGTCACCATTTAGCAGTATGTTGAATCGAATGGGAACGCTATCGCCTGTACCAGTCTTTCCAACAGTATCAATATGGGGATTTCCCAAATACGTTTTACGTGGATTTTCTAATTTTTTATAAATGAATATTTGTGGGTAAGGTTCTGACAGCTTGTACTTTTTAGAAAACTCTAAAACTTCCGTCCAAACAATACTAGACTTGATTCTATTAATTTGTTCAGTGTCTATTGTAATAAGAGCCGCCGGCAACGGTGCATTTTGTTGATAATCGTCAACGACAGGTTCAAATTCTGTTTGCAGAAACTCCCATGCAGTTTGACTAAACGAAAATGGTACAGTATAATATGGCTTCATACAGCGTATTTATTGCATATATAAATAGGTTGACACGCACCAAATTTGGTTTTATAATTTAATGCTAAGGGGATTAAATGATGATAGTTCATATTAATGTTGGCGTAAAAAAAGAAAATGGTAAGTGGGTAGGACGTTGGCAAAGCCAAAGTTGTGTTCGCCCTGACGGATTTTCTTGTACTGAATGCACAGATTACCCAAATGAAGTTCTTGCAAATCGCCGTGAAGAACTAGAGCGCAAGTTAGATAAAGCATTGCGATTGGCGTTTCCTAAAGCTTCTTATATTGTGCAACATCGCGATTTAAAAGAAGATGCGTAATACTAAACTAGAAGAAAAGTACATTAACAGAGTATTTCTTCTAGCTGGTTTGGGAATAGTACTTGGATTTTTAGCCCTGGCAATTGGCACCGAGCTATGGGTTTTATCATTTTTGCCAGAAGAACCAGTATTATTTTGGATCTGGCAAGGTATTTGGGCCATTGTTTTTTCTATAATAATCAGCTTGTTAGCACGTACAGCCCAACGGGGTTGACAAACCGTTAAACGGTTGTTACAATACACTATCAAACTCAACGTGGAGATTTACTGTGAATAAAATTGTTCTGGCGGCACTTCTATCGCTTGCAATTGGTTCAGCATACGCAGATGTTGCGGTGGTTGACCCATCCCGACATTCTGGTGGACTTGCTAGCGATGCAAATAATCGACGTTTTCCCCCTTCTAAAGATCCCGTCCGCTTAGAAAAGAAAGAATTATCCCCAGCAGAAAAACGCATTGCTGATCAAGCAGAGCGACTAATCGATCGTAATGCTACTACAGCAATTTTGCTAGTGGAAAAAGGCCGTATTGTTTTTGAAAAATACAAAGAACCTGCTTCACAATCTAGTCCACTATTTTCGCAGTCAATGAGCAAAAGCTTAACAGCATACACCGTTGGCGAAATGCATTGCTCGGGGAAAATTGGACCACTAAACAAACCTGCTAAAACATACTCAAGTACATTGCAAGGTACTGCAATGGGTGAAGCGACTGTAATAAATGTTCTTGCAATGAGCTCGGGCGTAGCAGATGCGGTACATGCAGGTTCTGTACGAAAAGAACAATGGACTGAAATTCGTACCGGACGGGTTACAATTGAAGAAGAACTAAAACGCTACGGCAAGCGTGATATTCCGCCGGGTAAAGAGTTTCGCTACAACAGCTTGGACACATTTACACTAAGCGAAATTGCCGATCAAAATGGCGGATTTTTTGATAATTTTGAAAAAACTGTATGGGCAAAAGCACGTACCGAAAGCGCCGGATATTGGTTACATGATACCAATAAGCAAGCAATGTCCAACTCAGGGTTTAGTGCTACAGCACGTGATTGGGCACGATTGGCCATGTATACAATACAACAACAAAAGGCCGGGGAAACTTGTATTCGAGACTTTATGAAGTCTGCTACAACAGCTCAAATTGAAAACAGTACCAAGCGTATTGGCAAAGCATTTAATCATTATGGTTATCAAACTTGGATTGCCAATTGGCGTGGAAAGCACAGTTATTGGTGGGTAGGTTATGGTGGCCAGCGTGTAGCAATTGATCCCGTAACTGAGAGAATTCTTGTTCTGACCAGCTGGCGCGAAGATTATATGCCCGAAGTTTATGATTTATTCCGCGAGTGGCAACGTCAATAATGGCCAAGATACACACTAATTCAGGCTTTCCGGAAGGTCGTTGGGCAGAAGAACCTCGAACTCATTATTGGCTAGTGTATAAACAGTTTGGTTATTTTGCAGACATATCTGGTAACGAAATGATTCGATTGCGTCAAACAGTTCGTGACGCAGTTGCCGAAGTTCGCGATAAATTAGCCGAACACGATATTGAAATTATTAACGTGGCAACACAAGAATATTTAGACGCTAAAAATTACGGGAATATGATAGGCGTAGCAGTTGCATTTAAATCAATTGAAGATAAAGTAATGGCTAAGATTTTATTAGACATTCCCAACGAAGCGTATATGATTTAGTTTTTAACAGCCCATTTTCCCATTGGACAGCGACTATGTTTAAAGCTTGTTTTGGCTGGCAAATAGCACCAGCATTTTGCACAAGTGTCAATTTTAACAATACGGTGCTCGCACTGCAAACATATATTATATCTTCGTTCTCGTTCAGTGGGCTCGGCTCTTAGCATGGAATATTTATTTTGAAAAGGGTACTTTTAAAAAACTTAGCACTTGGCGATCCAGATGATGTAGAAATATATGCTGGTGCCGCAGTATGGGAATGGATGCAAAAACCCGAATTTGAAATGCTAAAAGCTTTTAATATTAGTGCAGAACAAATGTATTGGACCCAAGGACCAATGTTACCGCACAGTATTACCATTAATGTTTGGACCGAAGTTCCTGATGATGTAGCAATTTTGCTCAAGTTGTCCGGATTGTGTCAACAACCTTGACAGCGCAGGCGTTAATATAGTATACAAGCAATTATGCCTGTATATTGTTTCTAATCTAAGGAGATAACATGAAACTAGTATCCGCTATTATCGCGAGTATGTTTGCAGTAACAGCATTTGCACAAGCACCTGCTAAGAAAGAAGAAGCCAAACCAGCTCCAGCAAAGGTTGAAAAGAAGGCCGAAGTTAAGCCTGCAAAAAGCCCTGCCAAGGACGAAAAGGCAACAGCTACTCCTGCTCCAGCCGCAAAGCCAGCTAGCAAGTAATCTCCAACTAGAAGAGGATGACGACAGCTATGATACTTCAGAAATTGATTGGCATCGTAGCTATCGTCGACCTGTACTGGTAGATGAAAATGGGGAAGAAGAATTACCCCGTCATATACTGGACCGCCTGGCAGAAATACGAGCACGTGCAATTGAAGCATATTGCAAGGCACATAAAGAAAAGGCTTAAGGGCCTTTTCTTTTTGAACCCTAGTACTGAAGTATTAGACAAAAAGAATTTCATTTTGTTAGATAAGTACAGTACACAAGGAGGACTACTATGTTAGACATATTATTTTGGATAGCGGTAGGTGCATTTGTAGGTTGGAATTTCCCACAGCCTTTTTGGGCTCGGGCAGTACAAGAAAAAATTCAATCAATGCTTGCAAAAAAGCAATAATTGGGAGAAATTAAATGGCATATTCAAATCAAGTTATAGATCACTACGAAAATCCGCGCAACGTGGGTTCGTTTGACAAAGGCGACGAGTCTATAGGCACAGGTATGGTTGGCGCCCCTGCTTGCGGTGACGTAATGAAGCTTCAAATTAAAGTAGACGAAGCAACAGGAATTATTCAAGACGCACGATTTAAAACGTACGGTTGCGGTTCTGCTATTGCTTCTAGTTCGTTAGTAACCGAATGGTTAAAAGGCAAAACACTTGATCAAGCAACAGAGATCAAAAACACGCAAATTGCCGAAGAATTAGCACTGCCACCAGTTAAAATTCACTGCTCTATTTTAGCAGAAGATGCTATTAAAGCCGCAGTAGAGGATTATCGTAAAAAACATGATTCAATTAACTGATTCCGCAGTTAAGCATGTTAAAAGATTACTGGAAAAGCGTGGACGAGGCGCTGGTATAAGACTGGGTGTTCGCACTACAGGCTGTTCAGGGCTAGCATACACACTTGAATACGTTGATGAGTACGAAGCAGAACCTGGCGTTACTAATTTTGCACAAACTGATTTTGTAGTGTTAGTAGATCAAAAATCTCTAGCGTATTTAGAAGGCGTAACTGTAGATTATGTCCGCCAAGGACTAAATGAAGGTTTTGAATTTCGCAACCCAAACGAACGTGATCGTTGCGGTTGTGGAGAAAGCTTTAGAGTTTAGGAGAAAACATGAAAAAGCTCGCAGTGTTATTATTGTTAGCATTAAGCACTTCAGCATGGGCCGGGGGCAATTATTACCATCGTCACCATCGTTCTATGCATCAGCACTATTGGGTAGCACCGGCTATAATTGGAGGTGTAGTTACCTATGCATTGACTCGACCACAGCCTGTTCCACCACCAGTTTATTACACACAGCCTTATCCAGCACCACAACCACAATGCACCCGTTATGTATATCAGGATCAATATGGTAACACATTACGGGAAGAAGTTCGTTGCAATTAAAAAGCATTTCAGCTAAAATAGCTGAACTATGCAAATTAACGAAATCACTGAAATTGATCAACTGTTAAAGCACTTGCCCGACGGCGACCAGGAGAACTTTTGTTATGCTTGGTACCACGGGCTTGATGCTTATAAAAGCAGTCGAGAAGCACTATTACTATTGGCCAATGCTACACTAACACACTGGGCAATTCCACTGTATGCCGTTGACGTAAGCTGGGACGGTGACCATGATTGTTTTGTGTGGCACTTTGGCGAAAACAACTCACCCGAATACCCATAATTAAAGATACAGGAGAACATATATGTCTTTAAATTATGATGGATCATTTACCGCACTAGCCGACCCACAATGGAAATTACCCGACTCTGAACAATTACCACCTTTAGTAATTCCTGACGGACAAGGTCCCTGGGGATTACGCTATATTTGGGTCAAGCACCGCGAACAAAATGATGAATTTGTTGCCAATTATTTTAATGGCGGCAATAATGCTACAGGCACAGGCTTAAATTTGCGTAAGCGTACAGCGTATATGCAAACAGCTTGGAATCCACATAATCAAATTTTTGAAACAAGCCGCGACAACGGTAATTTAGTTTGGCGAGTTAAAGTACATAACCCACACGCAAATTCAATTGACTACGTAGAAGTATGGCGCAGTCCTGAAATTATTCGAAGCTTGTTTCATTATATTAAACCTGGTGAATCTGTCAAAGTAACAGACGGTGTAGAACGTACAGCAGAAGACCAGCAACAGCTACGTACAGGACTTTACGAAGCAGGCTTTGAAGTACGCCGTTGGCGCGATGTAGATTCTGGTTGGCCACGTGTTAGCCCGCAAGTTGCAATGGCATGGTATCGTCACTTTGCAAAAAAACACTTAGAAAAAGACAAGTGCATTATCAACACAAAATATAACCCTGAACTTAACCCCGTACGATAAAGGAAATAAAATGAGTTTAATCCCAATGGTGGTCGAAAAGACCGGCTCCGGCGAACGTGCATACGACATTTATAGTCGACTGCTTAAAGAGCGTATTATTATGATGGAAGGTGTTGTTGAAGACAACATGGCCAATTTAATTGTTGCTCAAATGCTTTATTTAGAAGCAGAAAATCCAGAAAAAGACATTACTCTTTTTATTAATAGCCCTGGCGGATCTGTAACAGCAGGCCTTGCAATTTACGACACAATGCAATTTATTAAATGCGATGTGGCAACATACGTAATGGGACAAGCCGCAAGCATGGGATCATTTATTGCACAAGCAGGCGCCGCTGGCAAGCGTTTTGTATTGCCCGAAAGCCGTACTATGATTCACCGCGTAAGCTCAGGTACACGTGGTACGTCGGGTAGCGTACACGTACAAGACCTACAATTTGAAGATGCAAAGCGTAGTTTTGAAGAGTCTGTACGCATTAACAAGCGTCTAACTGAATTGTATGTACGTCATAATACAGCAGGAAAACAATATGACGAACTGTTTAACACAATGAAGTTTGACACGTTCTTATCTGCAGACGAAGCAGTAGCATACGGCTTAGCAGACCGTGTTATTACTAAACGTCAATAAAACGACACTATACAATTAAAGGGCCTCCGGGCCCTTTTTTATTGGCCAAAATAAATATGAAAGTGGCAAGTAGCCCAACCAAAAGGAAAAAGAAATGGCATTACACGATTCAATTTTAAAATTAATCAATAAAGAACCTAAGGATGCAGATGCGCCAAAGCCAGCACCAGGTTCACGTTCAGAGCGCGAAGCAAAAATCAAAGACAAAGCAGGTATGGTTATTTCTGTATTTGCACTATTCTTAGCAGTAAACTCTTGGTATGGTGGTAAGTTAAGTTCTACAGTATTAAACAACACACTTGGCGCAAACAATGCCTGGGCACAGTATCAAGCTAAAAACAACCGCTTGGTCAGTTTTGAAATTGCCGCTAAAACAACCAGCGACCTAACCTTACGTGCTGAATTCCGTGCAGAAGCAGAACGCATGGATGCAGACAAAAAAGAAATTGCAGTACAGGCACGTAAGATGGAAGCCGACCGCGAAGCCGCTAAAAAATCCAGCCCTTGGATTGGTTACGCATCAACAGCATACCAGCTGGCCATTGTAGTTCTTTCTGCAAGTATCTTAGCAGTCAGCATGGCAATGTTCTGGGCTAGTTTTGGTGTAGCCGGTATTGGACTTATATTGAGCCTAAATGGACTATTTTTGTGGTTCTAACCTGTTGTAAAGTAACAACAAAATAAAGGCCCAAAATGGGCCTTTTTTCTTGACCATTTAATCTTTTTATCGTATACTACAGGCTTGTTCATCATATTACCAAGAGGTATGGCATGGATCGTGTGCTTAAGGTTTTAGTACTGGTAGGGTTAGTTTTCTTCATGTTTCGAATTGAAACAAGACTTGATGTAATTCAAGCAGACGTTACAGAATTACATCAAGTTGTACGTTCTGAAAAACCAGTACTGTTTACTTCTAAAGATATTGACTGTTTGACACGAAACATTTATTATGAAGCTGGCGTAGAAGATCGCAAGGGCAAATATGCAGTTGGTCATATTACAATGAATCGATTAAAATCGGGTTATTGGGGTAAGGATATTTGTTCTGTTGTATACGCTAAAAATCAATTTTCTTGGACACGATTAAAGAAACTGCCCAAACCCGACCCGCAAGTATGGGACGAATCTTTAATGATTGCATATGATGTAGTTAAAGGTTATCGTGTCACAGGATTAGAACGTAGTTTGTTTTATCACGCCGATTATATTCGTGATCCACATTGGGCAGATCGTGCTCATAAAATTACACAAATTGGCCGTCATATATTTTATACAAAAGCGAGGAACTCATGGCTGGAAATTTAAATTGGACCCATTATGCTAAATGGACTGCCACGGTAATTTTAATTATTGGCACTGGCGTTAACAGTTTAGGCTTTTATCCGCTTGGCCCTATTATATTGGCAATCGGTGGATTTATTTGGTTAGCAGTAAGTTTAGCCTGGCGTGAACCTAGTTTAATCATTACCAATGCAGTAATGAGCATTACCGGGGTCATGGGACTACTGTACAAGATGTTGTTGTAATGTAACAACAAAACGGTTGACTTTTGGGCCTGGGTGCAGTATAATGGTTACTTCATCCACGCAAAGGAGTCAGTATGTCACTGTTTACAGTTGCAGTTAATACGCCTGCAAAAGCTAAAATTGTCATTAATAAAAAGCTAGGCACTGTCAAAGTAGTTGTCGCTTTTAATGTTTATAAAAAGCTTAATAAAAATGACGAGCTTGTTTATGCGTTTCCCCCGCAAAAAGATTGTGCTTATGTTTCTGGGGATTTAGAGCCCACAGAAGTGCTAAATGCAATACAAAATGCAAGCCGCACTCTTAATACACAAAATATTGAAGTAGTTTAACCCCAAAAGTGTGGCGTAAAACCCACACTTTTTTCGGTTGACAGCAGGCTCATTTGAGCCTATAATGTGTAACATACAGTAAACAAACGGGGTCAATTATGAAGCTGATGATTGCTACGCAAGTCCAGGAAAACTACGGTGCCCACGATTGGGACAGACAAGGTGAATGCCCGCAGTACTGGAAGCTCAAAGGTGGTAATGATTACTCTTACAATCTTGGTCCTGTGATGCGTAATGCAGAAGCACTGGCCGAGCTGGTGTATGTTCTCAGCAAAAAAGTTGAATGCGATAACGTAGGTTATCGCGAATACGTAATTGGTTGGACTGTAGAGTCAGATGACTACCTTACTGACTTTGAGCGTGACCAACTTGAATATGACGGTAAAATTGTGTACCGTCCCCGTGAACTTACTCTCGGAGCCTAATATGATTACAGCAGATCGTCTTCAACTTCTTACCACAATGGGCACACATGCGCTAAAAATGGCGCTGGGGTCTTCTGGTTACACTGGTTGCAGTTTTAAAACAGCACGGTTCCTGGGTATTACCAATGGCGGGCAATTTTGCTATAGTGTTACCTACCACGATGACTCCGGGGAAGGCGAAGCCACTGGCAAGGTTTTTATAAGCTACGATTCTGTAAAAGATAGTATTACCGCAGATTTCTGACAAAAACGGTTGACACTTGGCTCAATTGGTCCTATAATAGAAGCATAGTAAGGAGCACGTGATGAAAGTCAGCAAAAAGCAACAAGCCAAGTGGAACCGTCAAAATGAAGTTCGTTCCAATGGTCACTATGCCAACAATCTGGAAACTGAAGCTGAGCGGGTGCTGTGGGAACGTCAAGAAGCCGCAATGGAGCGGATCAAGAATAACCCGGATCTGCTTCGTGTTATCAAGCGTATGAAGGATCGTTAATGACCACTCGGCAACAAATTACCGCTATCATTTATGACCGTAAAGGGCGGGTTCTTAGCATCGGGCAGAACTCGTATGTTAAGACCCACCCGCTCCAAGCGCACCATGCACAAAAAGTTGGTCTTGGGGATAAGATCTTTTTACATGCGGAAATTGCGGCCATTACTCGTTGCACTGATATTAGTAAGGCCCACAGGATTTTGGTAACTCGTTACGATAGCAAGGGCCGTCCGGTGCTGGCAAAACCCTGTCCCGTTTGTGCTAGTGCTATTGCCGCCACCCAAATTCAGCGGGTTGAGCACACCTAAAAGTGTTGCGAAAAAACAACAAAAATAGGCCCAAAAAAACCGGAAAAATCGCCAAAAAACGGTTGACCAAACGGACAAATTTCGGTATAATAATGACATAGCGTAACAAAACAGGAGCAACAAATGGCTTACATTTCCGCAAACGATGTTAAAGCAATTCGCAACGAACTGAAGGCGGCTTTTCCTACTTGGAAGTTTAGCGTTCGCAAGGGCTCTGGTAGCCTGTCTGTTGATGTTGCTGTGCTCCAAGGTGACATTGACTTTATCGAAGCATATTGCTCTAAAGACATAACTGCCGATCAAGCTCAGTGGGTTCGCAAAGATCGCACTATTCAGATCAACCAATATTGGATCGACAGCCACTGGTCACACGACGAAGCCGCACGTGATGCACTGAACAAGATTAACGAAATTATGCACAATGCCCCGGGCCGTGCTGGTGGTAAAGTGTTTTTTGATGAATCAGATGCAATGACTGATTACTTCCACACTGCCTTCTATACTCACCTGAGCATTGGTCAGTGGAACAAGCCCTACGCAGTTGCACAATAAGGAGAAAGTATGTTTAAACGACTTGAAGCTTGGATGTACGAACAAAGCCTGAGATTTTGGCTACTGGTGGATCTAGCATGTTGGGCAGTAATGATTGGTGTTGCGGCACTACTGTTTTTCTAACATGTACGATCAAGAATTTCCTGCCCTTGCACGTGTTACTAACAACATGGAATCTGGGCTACTACTTGAAGTCAAACGAAACCTAGATCAATACAGTGTAGAAGTAAGGACAGATTATGCAAGGTGGATTCAGTACAGGAGGGAATACTCCAATTGGTTACGCAAACAAAATCAATCCCGCGAAGATTACTGGTGCGAAGCAGAAAAGGAAAGAACCAAAAATGAACTTTATTAAACGTAAGATACGAGATTGGGTCATGCGTGACGAAGCGGTTTGTATCGCCGTCGAAGACGATGACAATGATATCGATCTTAATCGCCAAGAGAACTCTATCAATTTTAATGTAGTTAATGCCAGCGGTGGGCGTATTGTGCAAGTTCGTTATTATGATCGCAAGACTGATCGTAATTACAGCAAGCTTCACATTGTGACTCCAGATGAAAATTTGGCGGAATCACTTGCCCATATCCTTGCAATTGAAACAATGAGCCGATAATATGGAAGCCGTTCGCGAAGTTACCGTTTGGGAAGATCTTAGCCGTCAACCTAACCACATTTATCTGTTGGATGGTGACAAGGTTCTGGCTTACATCAAGTGGGGCGAAGGCAAGCCTGAATATCTAAGTGGCAAGATCAAAATTGATCGCCGTGGACGTAAGTTTGTTAAAGCAGATATTGGTCTCTTTGATAAAGTAGAAGCCAAGTCTGAACTGATTGAAGTAAAAGGTAGCAAAGGTAACAGCTACTTTGTTGATCCTGAAGCACGTACTTGCACCTGCCCGGGGTTTACTTTCCGTGGTGCATGTAAGCATATTGATGAGGTCCTAAATGTCCCTGCGTGAACTAATGATTGAATACATTTTGTTTGCTTTCGACGAAGGTGAACTTGCACAGCGTTTCTGCATTACTGAAAACGAGCTAGCAGATTTGTCCGATATGGACCTGCTGGAAATTTACGACCATACACTGTTGGCACCGGCACAGTCATGATGGAGCTATATCATTTTCAGGAAGGGGCGTCAGATAAGATTTGGGGCTGGACAACCACTGAAGATGGCGCACTGAGTTTCTGGGGTCGCACTCGCGGATCACTAAGTTTTAAACGATATGCTTCTGTGACAGACGCAGAGGATCAAGCGTACAAGAAACAGCGTAAAGGTTACAGGTATGCAGGCAACAAAGAGGACCTATTACCTGCAGATTGGAAGGGCCAGTTTATGCTGGCCAAATTGGGCCAAACAAAATTTTGAAATTTTGCCAAAAAGTGGTTGACCATAAAAGCACTTTCTGGTATAATAAGAATATGGGCAGGAGCTCATATACGACAGCAAGCGTTACTTGCTAACTTAGACACACTCACAGGAGATACTATGTCTGAAAAACTTTTTACCGTGGCTGGCTACTCTACTAAAGATGGCAAAACAAAGGCCCGTTTCGCAACCGACATGACCCGTATCAAGACGCTGGTCAAGACCGGTCATACTGACATTCAGCTTTATGAATTGTCAAAGCCCGCTTCTAAGATTGAAGCACTTGAGTTCCTGCATGCCAAGAATATTCCTGGCCACGCAGGTGTTGCCATTGCAGAAGAACTTGCAAAGCGTACAAAGCGTAAAGTGGCTGATCTTATTAAGACAGGCCCTGTTTCCAAAGCCGCCTAATAGACTTTGGGCCTTTTGGGGGCAGGCGAATCGCCCCCTAATAATTTCTTAAGGATGCACATGTCAGCTCAAACTACTCGCGTTATTCATGCACTAGAAACACATAACAGTCGCTTGAATAAAGAAGCGATTATCGAAGCTGAAGCACGAGCAGGGAACGATGTGTTCTTTGAAGGTGTGCGTCTTGCACTTGACCCAATGATTACTTTTGGTGTCAAGAAAGTTCCCAAGCATGGTGGTCCCGACGGGCAAGGTTTGCCTTGGGACGGTTTCCGTGCGCTAGCAGATAGCCTGGCAAAGCGTGAGCTTACAGGTGATGCCGCACGTAAAGCCATTGAGCTTGCTCTGAGTTGTGCAACGCAATCAGAGTGGAACGATTGGTACATGCGTATCCTGCAAAAGGATCTACGTGCTGGCTTTTCAGAAAGTACCGTTAATAAAGTAACAAAGAAGATCAATCCTGCGTACATGATTCCTGTGTTTGAGTGCCAACTCGCACATGATTCGGCTAACCATGAAAGCAAAGTATGTGGCAAAAAACTGATCGAAGTAAAACTAGATGGTGTGAGAGTATTGACCATCGTCTATCCAAATGGGCAAGTAAACCAGTACAGCCGCAACGGCAAGGAACTGGTGAACTTTGGTCACATCAAGGAGCAGTTCGAAAAAGTGTCGACTGGCTTGACGGAGCCTTGGGTGTTCGACGGGGAGATCATGTCCAGCAGTTTCCAAGATCTAATGAAGCAGGTACACAGAAAAAGTGATGTGCAGGCCAATGACTCTGTGCTGAACTTGTTTGATTGCATTCCGCTGGCTTACTTTAAAACAGGCAAATGGAAATTTAAGCAAACAGATCGTTCTGCCCACCTTGCCAAGTTTGTAGAAACACACAAGGATGTTCTTGCCAACGTGCAAGTTGTTGGGCAGGAACTTGTTGATCTTGATACTGATGCAGGTCAAAAGCGTTACCGTGAAATTAATGCACAAGCCATTGCAGGTGGGTACGAAGGCATTATGCTCAAGGACCCTGATGCAGGTTATGAGTGCAAGCGTAGTGTTGCGTGGCTAAAGCTCAAGCCGTTTATTGAAGTAACACTGGAGGTAACAGAAGTTGAAGAAGGAACAGGAAAGAACGAAGGCCGACTCGGGGCTCTTGTATGCTCTGGGGTTGACGATGGGAAAGATATTCGGGTCAATGTTGGCAGTGGTTTATCAGATGAGCAACGATCCGATATTTGGGCTGATCGGGATAGTGTTATTGGTCAGCTTGTTGAAGTCCGTGCAGATGCTGTAACACAAAATCAAGACGGAACTTACAGTTTGCGTTTCCCACGTTTTCTACGTTTCCGTGGATTCGAAGCAGGCGAAAAGCTATGAACGAACGTCTACGTGAACTTATGCTAGAAGCAGGATATGCGGCTCCAGAGCTTGCTGGTCGCGCACACAAGTTAGCAGAGCTACTACTAAACGAATCGTGCAAGGTTCTCCAAGGTTGGAAAGGGGAACCTTTTCCGTTTGATGAGGATTTAGCAGTAAGCTTATTGCGTGAACATTTTGGGGTTAGCAAGTGAAAGACTTAATGGGGTTTTCTTTTACACTAGGCTGTACAGTTGCACGGCCTGTTCTGATTGGTAAAAGTCCTGTAATTGAAATTTGTAAAGTAACACGACTAGAAAACAACAAGCTTTATCTTGATAACAGCAAGGTAGCAATGAAGATTCCAAGTAGGTTGTTGATCATTGAACACGACCCTCTTGTAAAGTTAATGGATGACCAAAGGAGAGAAGAAAATGATTTGTAACAGTAAACCACCAGCCGCAGAGTATATTGAGCTGTGGAATCAATATTGCAAGATTAATCATGCATGGATTGAAGCGTACTTAACTCTAGTTCAGTTTTATTTCCCTCACACACGGAAGGATTAATATGAAAATAGTCAGCATAGACCCAGCAGAACACGAACGTGCAAAACGCAAACAAGACTTACTTGAAGTGCTTGAAGAAATGCGTAGTCAGATTGAATCGGGCAATATCGTTGAGTTTGTTGCAGTAAGTATTTGCGATGATGGGGAGCCGCAGATACATAGCATGGTAGGTGACTTACCTACCGCAGTTGGCTTGTTTGAAATCGGCAAACACATGATTATCCAGCGGGAGGCATATTAATGGCAACACGTAAGAAAAAAGCAGAAGTTACCGGAGAGGCGACAGTTGTTAAAGGCAGTCACCTCACAGTAACAACACACCCAGATGGGCGCACAACGCTCGAATGGGACGACGAAGCACTTATGCGAGATGTGCGCGAAGCACTTGCAAGCGTAGAGTCAAAACCTAAGCGTTCTAAGAAAAAATCTGTAGAACAAAATTAAAGGAGAAAAACTATGTTTGGAGTAAATTATACGGGTGACGGTACAATTTCCTATCGTAGTGCCGCTGAAATTAATTCAGCAATGGGTCGTGTGTATGGTCACATGACATTGGCTGTAATTGTATCAATGCTGGTCAGCTACTTTGTTGGTACTAGTCCAGAATTGCTACAGTTCTTTTTTACTGGTGTTACTAAGTGGATCGTAATTTTTGCACCACTAGCGGCAATTTTTGGTATCAGCTTTTTGTTAAGCAGTAACCCAAGCAAAGGTGTTGCACGGCTTTGCTTACACGGCTTTGCGGCACTAATGGGCCTAAGCTTTGCCACTATTTTTGCTGTCTTTACAATGGGCTCTATTGTTAGCGCCTTTATGGGTGCGGCGATCTTGTTTGGTGTAATGAGCTTTTATGGTTATTTTACCAAGCGTAGTCTCGAAAGCGTTGGTCAGTTTATGTTCATTGGACTGATTGCAATCATCATTGCCAGCATTGTTAATATCTTCATTGGTAGTAGCGCAATGGCAACAGTGATTTCTGCACTAGCGATCATTATCTTCCTTGGGCTAACAGCATACGACACTCAACGTATCCGCGAAATGGTCAGTACTGAAACAAGCGACTCTGTTGAAGTAATGGGTGCGTTAACACTTTACATGGATTTTATCAACCTATTTCTCAACCTACTACAACTGTTTGGCGATAGAAAGGAATAACCATGACCTGGGTACTCACAACCACTGAAAAGAAGTCAGTAGAAGAATACGAATTTTGGACCAAGGACGGCATTACTGTCAAACGCATTAACGGATTCCGTTGGGGTACTGTTTACTGCGAAGATGAAGATAAGCCTGAAATTGACCTTGCTAATCCAGACGGTATTTCTGTATTTGACTGCGGCTATGACTTTGAACTAGACAGCCTAGATGATGGTTGGTATTGTGATTGGGAGTTCCCAGATGACATGAGTGAAGGTGAGCGCCAGGCTATCATGGATGGTTGGGACGAGGAGTCTTACGAGTATATGGAAAGCAATGGTTGGATTAACAGCGACACTGAAACTTGGTTTTACGGGCCGTTGAGCTTAGAAGAACAATGATCAATTTTGAATTTTTCTTATCCAATCCATGGTCTGCCAATCAGTGGAGAGTCCTCTTAAATAAGCACGGCAAGATCAGCAAAAATAAGGCCTGGGAATTTAATGTATACAGTTCAAAAAGTATTATTAGTATTGACTTTGGTCTTAGTATTCGCTCAGATCATGCTGGTATAAGAATGCAAGGTGGCGTACTGGGCTACGAAATAGAATTTCTAATATACGACACACGCCACTGGGATCATAACAATAACGATTGGGTGAAATATGATGCACACAGTAACAGTGAAGTTTTATAGATATGACGACTTGGGCAATCCAATAGTTGTTCATACAGAACAGTGCTACGATATATTTGAAGCAGAGCAGTTAGTAGCGGACGACAAGCATCAATACGATGCAGTTGAAATTATTGATCACACAACACCATCAGGGGAATAATGTTACTTTTTGAAGCCGCACTAACCATGCTTTTTATCAAGCATTGGTATATTGATTTTGTTTTGCAAACACCAAAGATGGTAGAAGAAAAGGGCCAGTACGGTAAGTGGCATGGAGTACTACATAGCCTACAACACGGTATTGGAACTTTTATCATTTTTGCACTTGCAGGCTTGCAGTTTGCTCTTATTCTTGCTATAATTGATTTTGTATTGCATTATCACATTGACTGGCTCAAAATGAACTATGGCAATCGTGACATTACTACACCGCAGTTCTGGAATCATCTAGGATTGGATCAACTAGGACACTATCTTACATATTTGGGACTAGTGGCAATTTTTATCAGGAGCATTTGATGATTACGTTAAAAGAGTGGATGGAAGTAACAGGATACCGTATCACCGAAGGTAGTGATTATTTGTGGAACTGCTACGGCCCAAACGCATATCGTATGGACAGTTGGAATGGCGAACAAGACGGATTTAGTGCTTCTATTGTGTTTGATACACGAACACAGGAAGTATACGAAGTATCTACATACGACTACACACGAAATCGTGCTTATAGATTGATCAATCCTGCGTATGTTGAACAGCACAAACAAGAAGCTTTGGATCAGGGTGTAAATTTCAATGAAGCGTGGGACAACGTAGACTATACCGATCTTGAAGTTGACGAAGACATGCTGGAAAAGATCAATGGCATTTTCAGTGGAAAGGACTATGATACACGAGTTCAGGTTCCACTTGACCTAGATGATGATTTGCTTTTTGATCTGATGAAGATGGCGCACGAACGTGATATTACACTGAACAAAATGGTTGAGCACGTTCTTGAGCTAGCAATACAACAACATCAGGCCTGATACAAACACAGACCACCAAAGCCGCAGATTGCGGCTTTTCTGCTTTAAAAGCATCTGATAAGTATCGTGATACTAAAACTCTGTGTATATGAACCTTTTTGATAAAATTAACAAAGCAAATACTGTCGATGAGGCCGCTATTAAGTCGCGGATCTCTAACGTCCAAGAGCCACAGTTATACAGTTTTATGACTTCCGAAGAAAGGGAAAAATCAAGAGCCAGAGTAACACAGGTAAAGGGCGACGGCAGTGTCGAAGTGAACGGCAAAGTAGGAAGCATCTATGCTAGCGACACACAAAAGGTCTTTAAAATAGTAAATGAAATTTCGCCAACAATGTGCTTGGCCAAATGGTACAATGTTAGCATACACATTCCAACGGGCAAGACACACTCTTGTTATCATCCGCCTGCTCACAAAATTCCTTTAGCAGAGATACAAGCAAGCCCCGATGCTATACACAACACCAAATACAAAAAAAAGCAACGCAAGAAAATGCTACTTGGCGAGCGTCCAAAGGAATGTTCCTTCTGTTGGGACATTGAGGACTCTGGCGAACAGTTAAGTGACCGTGCATATCGCAGTAAAGATGTGTACCGTCCAGGAATTCTACAAGAACTTGCAAAGGATGGCTTTAGTGGAAATCCTATCCCTCGCTACGTTGAGGTAAACTTCAACCAAGCTTGTAATTTTAAGTGCGCCTACTGTAGCCCGCATTTAAGCACAGAGTGGCACAAAGAAATTGAGCGCCACGGTGCCTATACTCTTGCAAGTGGAAAGAGGCACAATGACATTGAATGGATGCAAAAGAGCGACATGGTACCCGATAACGGTCCGGACAATCCTTACCTAAAAGCTTTTTGGGAATGGTTTCCAACAGTTTATCCTACGCTACAAACATTCCGCATGACTGGCGGCGAGCCTCTAATGGACAAGAACACATTCAAAGTATTTGATTATGTTAGTGCAAATCCTAAGGGTGATGACTTACATTTAAGCATTACAAGTAATTGCTGTCCACCAGGTAACCAATGGGAAAAGTTTTTAGCTTCACTTAAAGAGCTAGAAGAAAAAGACGCCATTGATCACTTTATGTTGTTTTGCAGTTTAGACTCATGGGGCAAGCAAGCAGAATACATTCGTAACGGACTAAACTTTGATGTGATGTACAAAAATGTTACTGACTACCTGCGCCAAGGTCGCAAGCACAGTCTTACGTTTATTGTTACATTTAACGCATTGAGTATTCCAGGATGGATGGAATATGTAAAGAACATTCTCAAGCTAAGGCAAGAGTTTAATACAACAAGACAATTGGTTTGGTTTGACGTACCAATGCTTATGGATCCGAATTGGTTAAGTTTGAAAACACTCCCCACAGGGGATTTACTGGTACTCAAGGAATCCATTGAGTTCATGAAACAAAACATTGAAACTTCCGCCAAACCTTACAAAGGCTTTAAAGATTATGAAATTGCCAAAGTACAACGGCTATACGACTGGGCAATACAACCCTGGACTAACGAGGAAGCACTGCGGCATCGCGCCGACTTTCATGCATTCTATACAGAGCACGACCGTAGACGTGGAACCAATTTCAAAGAAACATTTCCCGAGCTAACTAAACTAACAGAATTAGCTGAGGAAGCATACAACATAGTGAGAGCATAATGACATTAAGAAAAACTGGGCGATCAACAGATCACGAAATTAAACAACTATTGGACAGCCATAGTCCGAGCCTGTGTTTGGCTAAATGGTACAATGCTACTATATGGCTTGGCTCTGGACAGACTACAAGTTGTCACCATCCATTACCTCATCAAGCCGATGTGCAAGAGATCAAATTTAATCCAAAGGCCATTCACAATACACAACACAAAAAGCTTGAGCGTAAGCAAATGCAAGATGGAGAAAGACCATCTGGTTGCGAGTATTGTTGGAAAGTTGAAGACATTGGTCGCGACAACATTAGCGACCGCGTTTACAAAAGTGTAATTTATGATGACGACTTGCTAAAGGAAGCATGGGAATCTGATTATAATGCTGATGTAGATTTGCGTACACTTGAAATTGCATTTGATCGTACTTGTCAGTTTGCCTGCTCTTACTGTAATCCTGCCTTTAGTACAACATGGGTTAACGACTTAAAGAAAAATGGCAATTACATAAACTTGCATACAGATGGTAGAGGGCATTATAACCATCTACACGACTCTGCGGGCAAGTACGATCACGATCCAAACAATCCTTATATTGAAGCATTCTTTAAATGGTGGGAAAGCGATCTGCACCGCACATTATATGAGTTAAGAGTAACAGGCGGGGAGCCACTAATGAGTCCGCATACTTGGAGATTGTTAGATTGGTTCGCTACAAACGAAAAACGTAATAAAGAAATGCGCCTGGCTATCAACAGCAACTTAGGCGGCAAAGACGAATTAATTGATCGCCTTGTCGATAAAGCACAATACGTAGACAATTTGCAGATCTACACAAGTAACGAAGCAGTAGGTATACAAGCCGAGTACATTCGCGACGGCCTAGATTGGGAACAGTGGGTTGGCAACATGCACAAGCTTGCCAAGAGTGGAAACTTCCGTGCATTGCATGTAATGTGTACTATCAATCTGCTGTGCTTAGAAAGCTTGCCAGAGTTTTTAGATTGGATGCTAGACTTTAAAGAACAGTACGGAAAACATTTTCCTGTTTTCTCCTTAAACATCTTACGTTTTCCAAGCTTCCAGAGTCCTACAGTTATGCCCGATCATATGCGACAAGTTCGCAAAGATAGACTGCAAGCTTGGTACGACAAAAATAAAGACCACCCATTGCTACATCAAATGGAACTTAATCAGACACAACGACTGATCGACTACTTAGATGTGGTTAAGACTCCGCACAAGGATGCGTTTGAACGTGAAAAGTTAGAAAAAGACTTTAAGAGTTTTTACCAGCAATACGATCAGCGCCGTGGCAAGGATTTTGCAAAAGCATTTCCTGAATTGATGGATTGGATTAATTCAATTGAATAACAATACAAACGACACACGCCAGTTTACAATTTTCAAACAAGAAAAGATGGACATTATTAGTCCGTCTTTCTGTGGCGCAAAGTGGTTTGAAGGAACTATCTGGTTGTATCAGGGTGCAACAGCAAGTTGCCACCACAATCCCTTTCATAAGATAGAATTAGATCCAAACGACCCTAGCAGTTTGCATAATACACCACAGAAACGCAGGGAACGGCAAGGTATGCTTACGGGTGAGCAACCACAAGGTTGTAACTATTGCTGGTCTGTAGAAGCAAACGGTGGCATTAGCGACCGTTACGCTAAGACACAAGCAGTACCACGAAAGTTGTTGGCTGACTGGACTAACAATCGTTCATTAAATGCCAACCCTTATATGATTGAAGTGGCGTTTGATCGAACATGCAACCTTGCGTGTGCTTACTGCGGTCCAAGCTTTAGTAGTAAGTGGGCCAACGACATTAAGCAAAACGGTCCGTACATTGGTCTTAAGACTGACTCGCGCTATAGCACACACTCGTCTGAGGATGTAATACGTGACGACGAAGTTAATCCTTACACAGAAGCATTTTTCAAATGGTTACCTGAGCTCGAACAAACGCTACGTTGGATTCGTGTAACTGGCGGCGAGCCAACAATGAGTCCAAACTTCTGGCGCTTCTTAGATAGACTTGCCGAAGGTAGCTTTAATAGCGACTTATCAATCAACAGTAACTTAGTTTGCAAAGAAGAAATACTTGATCGCTTATTAAGCAAAGTTGGGCGTTTTAAAACAGCTATACACACCAGCATTGAAAGCAGTTTAGAGCACACAGAATATATTCGTGACGGCTTTGACAAGGAAGTATGGTTAAAGAATGTTTACAAAGTTCTTGAAAGCCCAAGTCACATTGTAAATCGATTAAACTTTACAACAAGCATTAACAACATTGGCATTTGGTCCATGATTGATTACTTTAAAATGATCAGCGATCTTAAAAAGAAGTATGGTAAGGTGCGAGTAGAACTTAGCTGTAACTTTGTTCATTACCCTGTGTTTATGCGTATACAAATGATACCGTATGCAATGCGTATGGAGTTAGTAGGCGATTTCCAACAGTGGCTAATTGACAATAGAGAGTTATGCCACGATACTGAAATTGCTCACGTTGAACGTCTTATTACAATCCTCTCAGAAGAGAATCCACACTGGGAAGCTTACATTAGCAAAGAAGACGCACATAACGATTTGAAGATATTCATTGAGCAGTTTGACAAGCGCAGAAACAAAAACTTTAGAGAAGTTTTAGACCCAAGATTTGTGAGTTGGTATGACAGCATCTGATAAATGGTATTGCACACTTCCGTGGACTGGATTTAGCAACGATCCAGATGGTAAAGTGCGGCCTTGTTGCTTGTTTAAAGATTACATCAAAGACAAAGATGGAAAGTTTATGCACGTGCAAACACACTCTATCAATGAAATCTTTTCAAGCGATTATATGAAGTCTTTGCGACAAGCATTTAGAAACGGCGAAAAACCAGAAGGGTGTGAAACTTGTATTGTAGATGAACGTAATGGACATCGCAGTAAGCGTCAAATCTATACACGAAATGTAAACGAAACACACCAGCCACTTGTAAACTTTGACGAGGAGCCGGGTAACCCAACCGAGTATCAAATGATTATTAGCAATGCTTGTAATCTAAAATGTCGTAGTTGTACTCCAAGTCACAGTAACTTATGGCAAGCAGAGCATAAAGAATTGTACGGACACACTGGCTATGTTATGATACACAATCAAAGCGGGGACAAAAACGGCCTGCTTTGGAAAAATCGCAAGGAGTGGATGGATACTGTAGAACGACTAGAAATAGTTGGTGGCGAACCATTTTATATTCAGCAATGGAATGACATTTGGGAAGAACTAGTAGCAAGCGGTCGTAGCAAAGACATTGACATTTCAATGAGCTCCAATGCCACAATTTTTGCAGGAGAGCGTGTACAGTTTTTAAACAACAACTTTAAGAGTGTTGGCCTTGGATTGAGTATTGATGGAATGGACAGTATGTACAACTATCTGCGACATCCTGGCAACTGGGAAGAAGTAAAAGAAAACATCATTGGTTACAGTAAATTAAAAGAAACCGGTAAGCTAGACAAAACTAACATTTCGATTAGTCACACAATTGGTTGGTTAAATGCCTGGTACATTCCTGAGTTCACAACTTGGATCAAAGAAAACACGTATCAGTTTCAAATTTGGTATAACTTGATACATAGTCCAGATCACATGGCCATGTGGGCTATACCAGATCGTATTAAGGACATGATCGAGGATAAACTAAAGTCTAGTAACTTTGGTTTTGAAAATCCGTCAACTGTTACCGGTCTAGTAAATCACATGAACAGTGCGTTGCCTAGCACAAACGACCTTAGAAGGTTGTACACTAAATTTATACAACACGACTTACTTCGTGGGGAAAACATACTAGATGTTTTACCTCCTGAGTTTGAAGAGTGGATGGGAACATTATTTCAATGACAAAGAAGATTTTTACAGATGAAGAATGGAATGCAGTAAAGAATAATGGAACATTTTGCCCAGCACCGTTCTTTTCATATTACATTGATACTAACAACAAGCTGAGTGCCTGTTGTATTCAAAATGCCGGGAACAATAAATTTGCCCCTGATATCGTATCTGGTGTACCACTAAAAGAAACATACAACCATCAAAACTTTGTAGAGATGCGGCGCGACTTAGTAGCTGGTGTAAAAAATAAACAGTGCGAGCGTTGCTGGATGAACGAAGATATTAATACTCGTAGTATGCGTCACGGAATGTTAGATTGGATGCACCAATGGTCAGGCGCTGAAGAATATGTGCGTAATGCTATCACCGAAGAATATACAGTAGACGAGCCGGTTATTCATTATATTGATATTCGTTTTGACAACACTTGTAATTTACGTTGCCGAACTTGTTTTTCACACTACAGTACAAGTTGGTATCCTGAAGAGAAAGAGTACCATAGTCAGTTCCCAGATAAGATTGGCAAGATGCATATGGCACAGCCTATTCAGTTTACCAGTGCCAACGTTACAGTAGAAGAACTTAAACCAAACTTGCGTACAGCAAAGCGCATTTACTTTGCAGGTGGCGAACCTCTTATTACACCACAGCATTATGAAATTTTAGATTACCTAATAGAAATTGGACATACTGATGTTGACTTGTATTACAACACAAACTTTAGTAAGTTAACACATTCAAAGTTTGATGTAATTGAGTACTGGAAAAAGTTCAAACGTGTTAGCATTGGCGCAAGCTTAGATGGAAGCCATGAACGAGGCGAGTATATTAGAAAAAACATCAGTTGGGCAAAGGTCGTTGCTAATCGCGAGCGCATGATTGCTGAAGTACCACACGTGCGATTCTTGTTAAGCCCAACAATCAGTATCATGAGTGTTTACAATATATTAGACTTTCACAAAGAGTGGGTTGAAAAGAAATACATTGGTCCGTACGACTTGAATATTAATTTGTTGTTTGGACCACCTGCGTATAACATTAAAAGCTTGCCAGAGCACCACAAAGAAAAATTGAGAGTGTTATACGCCGAACACATCGAATGGATTAAAAGTTTTAAACCAACATTTGAAGGGCGCAAAAACAAGCACTGGTTCCACGACGAGTTTAGTAGCGTATTAGATCCGTGGCTTTGTATTGATGGGTTTGAAAACGTGCTAAGCCTGCTTAACCAAGAGCCTGATCCTAAGTGGAAAAGTTATTGGGATAAGAACCAATGGTTAGACATGAAGCGAGGCGAGGACTTTTTTAAAGTATTCCCTGAGTACGAAGACTTACGTGATATTATAGTAGACTATGGATACAATAAAACTACACCAACTGCTTGAGAAAACTAGCCCTACGTTTTGCATGGCAAAGTTTCACGAAGCTACCATTTGGTTATACAATGGTAAGATAGCCAGTTGCCATCATAATCCTTTTCACGACGTAGGTACTACAACAGACACGTTTTATAATACACCTGTAAAGAGAGAACAACAAAGTCGTATGCTCAATGGCGAAAAGCCAGAAGCATGTAATTACTGCTGGAAGCTAGAAGAACAAGGCCTAACAAGTGATAGACATATTAAGAGTAAGAACTATCCAGATCACTTGGATGCAGTTGAATACTTGTATCCTGCAACAAACTTCAAGCCACGTGTGTTAGAACTTGCTTTCCAAAAGACCTGTAACTTAGGATGCTCGTACTGCAATGCAGACTTTAGCAGTCAGTGGTTAAATGATATACGTGTAAACGGAACATACACAAACATCTTTACAGATAGTCGCAAACATTACCAACGTTCTGCTGAAGAGTATAAAGAATCACCTGTTGATTTAACATTGTTTTGGTCTTGGTTAGATGGTGTTATAGACGAAGTGGACATTATACGAGTTACAGGAGGCGAGCCATTACTACATGAAGAAACGTTTACATTGCTCGATCATGTTCGTTCTAAGAATCCACAAGTTAAGATAGCAATCAACAGCAACCTTTGTCAAAAGCCTGTTGTGCTAGAAAGATTTATAGAAAAGGTAAAGGGCATCAAGAACGTATCCATTTACACAAGTAACGAAAGTGCAGGACACGTTGCTGAAATACTACGTGATGGCATGGATTACAATCAATGGCTAAAAAATGTAAAACTGTTAGATAGTGCAGGATTGAATCATATCTTTATTATGACAACAATCAATGCAGTAAGTCTACAAAACTTTGATCAGTTCTTGTTAGACATTGCAGAGTTAAGAACACAGATGCGTACTCCTATTACCGTAGACTTTAACTTTTTATCGTATCCAGAATTTCAAAGCTTTGGTTGTTTGAGCCAACAATCATTGGATCATTATTTCGCAAAATATTCAGCCTTTATACAGCAGTCTGACCACAAACTAAATACCACAGAAGTTGCTAATTATAAGCGCCTGTTAACAAGATTGGATCAGCCCGTTGCTGACAACCAGGATAAACTTGCTAAAGATTGTTATAGTTTCTATCAACAGTTTGCTCAACGGCGTAACAAAGATATTAGTACGCTAGAGTTATTTGAATTTATAGGTTGAGTTATGACAACAATGTTAAACAAGTTTTACGAAATAGATTTTACAGACGGAACACGCACAGAAACACTACGCTATCAAATTTGCGATAATCCAGTAAGCAGAATTTGGTTAGACCGTGTGCGCTGGCACTTAGCATTGCCAAACTGCCACATCTTTGATAACCAATGGATGACCACATTCCCAACACTAGAAAAAGTAAGCGCCATGTGGCGCAATATGAAAAAGCTAGTTGACGAAGCAAACTCAGGACAATACATACAGGTTCCTTATATTGATATGCCAGCAGAGTTTGATCCCTCAATTGACAATCGTCCAATGTTAAATTACCTGCACTATCAGTTTCACAAGTTTGAAGAAGAGCTGGAAGGTAAGATTGTAGGTTATGATCCATTGCAAGAACTTAACGTAGAGATACATCGAATCGAAGCAATGATAGATCGTGTAGGGGATATTGAAAACTCGCTATTAAGTTGCGGATTCTTTTTGCACGGCGATAGAATGCAATCTGCTGACGGCGGCGATTACACAGTACCAATTGAAGATCCAGAATTATACAAGTATTGGAACTACGATGACGAGTTTGGCGACTTGGTATTAGGTTACCATACTGTTGGTAAAAATATACACCACTGCTGGATTGATAATGATATTGAACTTGTTAAGATTGGAATGGTACGCCCACAGCGTACAATCAGTAACGAAGTGGTATTGTTGTTCCGCGGTGGCCCACGTGTAGTAGGTGGGGTTGACGGGATTGTTAAAAAGATTCATGCGTGGGTAGAAGAAAACAATCTTGGACAATATGTTGATATGACACAACCTTATAACAACGTAGCTGGTCGACCACTGGTAGGAAAACTTGTAGGCAATTATACAAGAAACGATATCAATGAAATTTTTGAACTTGGTCGTGTTGCGACTGTTAGACTAATAGAGTGAATATGAAAACAATAGAATTTGGATTATACAATCAGATCAGCAATAGATCAGAATCTTATCAAGAGCACATAAGAGGCATTACTAACTTTGCAGTTAATTTGCAAGTTGGTAGTTACAACTGGACCAACAATAGAAATACAAGTCTTATTGTAGACACTAACATTGATCGCATTTTAATAGAAGCAAACAAAAGCAAACCAGACTATGCTTATGTTGTAGCATACGGCTATCGCAGTTACAATGAACGTCTTGTAAACATGATGATTGATCATGCAGAAGCAAACGGATATAGTGTGTTAGCACACATCCTGGAGGATAATCCCAAGGAACCATTAAATGGTTTCTACTCTCTGCACAATCAATGTTTCTTAATTAACATGGAACACTGGCGTGCCGCAGGTTGTCCACGTTTTGGTGGCCATGAAACTACAACAACAGAGTTGCCTTTGGTATTGAGAAGCAGTGGAAATTTCCATGACGATTATACTCCTTATGAAATTAAACCAACTGGCCAAACAAGACAGTACACAGGACAGCTACGTGACGGATGGAACTTAGCAAGTACAATGATTAAGAATGGTTGTTCTATTGGCAATTTCCCAGATGAGATACGTAACTTAAAACAACATATCTATCCAGAAGTTGGCACGGAGTTAGAACAAGTGTTAGCAGGTAGCACCAATGTTAAGGTTGTCGAGTACAACCAAACACGTTACATTGAACTGATGGACTTTAGTGGATTCCAGGGAAGCGTTTATGTGTTCAACACAGACCCAATGACTCCTGACAATATCCCTTACAACAAGAATACAAAACTTGACAGTATCTATTGTGTAGCCGCAGGCTTTAAGCCAATACAGTTAATGAACCAATGCAATTGGGACAGCAACACACAAATGGTTTACTTTGACTACAGTGATTCTGCACTTGCCTTTAAGCAGTGGCTAATTGAGAACTGGGATGGTCGTGACTATCTTAGTGCAGTAAACAAGTATCAAACAGAAGTAGATACAGGTTTCCGTCCAATTTGGTTTGTCGGTCGTGACTATACACCTGAGTGGAATAAGACTATGGAATACTTTGGTGGCGAGCAGGCTTGGTTAGAGTTGTGGGACAAGTATCGTAAACTGCCACACAAATTCTTAAAGACCAACTTGTACAGTGACTACCAAGATTTAGTAGATGACATGAAGAAGCATCCAGGCAATAACTTGATTTGGTTTAGTAATAGCTTCTACACAGAAGCAAGCTTGCGTCACTTCCGCCCAAGTGAATTAAAAGCATTGTACGAAAAGTTCATTGCTGATCTAAAAGCAAGTAACAACAGTTTACAAATTTGCGGAACAACAGATACAGGAAGCAGTGCCTGGCAACACATAGGACAAATACAATGATTCCAAAAATAATACAAGAGTTCTTTAATGATATTGACAATCCGTGGACAATGGATTTTAAACAACAAGAGATTCCAACATTTGAGCATGAAGGACAGTTAGTTGATTGGATTATTAGTAAGAGTGGATGGCCATACTTGCCACTAATACTACCGGGCGCTGATTTTGAAACAATGTTAAAAGAAGCATTTGCACTTGAAGACTTATTTGTAATGCATCGTACTACGCCTGGTGAAAATCCTGAGTATGCAAACCGTGGATGGAAGAGTATTTGTTTGCACGGCGAAGCTTGGGACAAGACAGGACACTGGGAAGCATACGCAGACAACGCAGGCAAAACACAAGCAGACATTGTGTACAAGTGGTGTGATGAAATTACAGAACGTTGCCCAGAAACAACACGCTACTTCCGCGATGTGTTTCCTAATCATCGTTACCAGCGACTGCGTTATATGTGGTTAGACCCACAGGGATATATCCAGCCGCACCAAGACCGACAAGAACACTTTCTTGGACCAATTAATGTGGCACTAAACAATCCTAAAGGTTGCGAGTTTAAGATGGAAGGTAAGGGTTATGTTCCTTTTAAAGAAACCGGTAATGCTTGTTTAGTTGATATTGGAAACAATCACGCTGTATGGAACAACAGCAATACTCCAAGGATACACATTATTTCGCACGGTGGCCAAAGAGAGCCATTTAACCGTATTGTTGTAGATAGCCTAAAGGCACTTCTATAAATATAGCTTTAAAGGAGATCTTATGAAAAAGATTATTTTTGCCGCACTACTAACAGTAATGTCTGTAAGTGCATTTGCTCAGAAGAAGCAACCCGAAATGAAGGTATACGATTTTACTGTGACACGTGTTGTTGATGGTGACACAGTTGAATTCGCCGCCCCGTTTCTGCCAGCACCGCTTAAACCAAAGCTTGCTGTTCGCGTGTACGGAGTTGACACACCAGAAAAGGGATTTCGAGCCAAATGCGAATCAGAAGCCAAGAGAGGCACAGATGCCACAGCCTTCACAAAGAAAGTTATTACTGAAAGTAAAACAGCTCGAGTTGCGATCATTGACTGGGACAAATTTGGTGGCCGTGTCCTTGGAGATATTATTTTAGACAACAACGTAAGTCTACGTGCTTTGTTGATCCAAAATGGTTTTGCTCGTGAGTATTATGGCGAAGCAAAACAAAGTTGGTGCAATTAATAAGTTGACAAACCTGACTATAAGCCTTACAATAGATTGTGGGGCCTATAGCTCAGTTGGTTAGAGCAGGCGACTCATAATCGCTTGGCCACAGGTTCGAGTCCTGTTGGGCCCACCACACATAATATATGAATGCTTACATCTTAATACACGGAAAGTTATCAGGTCCTACTGCCCCACAATGTTCGATGAGAATTCTTGCCGAACAGCTAGAGTTCCTTGGAAATATTGTTGACTACTCAGATTATCCATGGTCAAGGGCTAGAGTATACGAAAAAACATTAGAAGACTCAATGTCTGAAATTGATAGCGCAGTTGAAAGAGTAACAGCAAAGGGAGCCACCAGGATACACATAATTGGTCATAGTTTAGGCGCAAACGTGCTTATGTACTACGCCACACTTAGACACAACTACACAAGCATTATATTATTGTGCCCGTCGCATAATACACATTACGATAAATTCCAAAACCTTTCTGAGTGGTCTGTTGAACAAGCTAAAAAACATTTGGCCAATGGCACAGTTGATCCGCAGCCATATATTGATTTTCAGTTAGGCAAAGCCTTTGTTAACTTTGTAGCCCCTGCTTCTTATTTGTCTTTCTTTAATAAGGACGGCAATTGCAATATGGTAACCAACGGGGCTAAGTTGCCGACAGACAAACCTGTTCTTTTTGTAATTGGAGAACTTGATCCAGCAACACCAGACGCTAAGAATTTACTATACAACCCAATGGTTAAAGCACCTGGTACAACTTATTTGCTTTTGCCAGGCGAGTCACATTTTAGCGTACCAGAGTCGTCGCTCAATCCAATTATTGAGTGGGTTGAAGCCCTAAAATAGCCATTAACTGCAATGTTAACGATGGCAAAAATCTTAAAAAAATAAAAATCGGCATTAGCGGTGCCGCTAGATAGGGTAACTTGGTTACCTTATTTTATTGACTATCTATAAATATTTTGCTACAATAATTAGATGAAAGTTATCAATGTTATTGCTGGCCCAGGGGCAGGTAAAAGCACACTAGCGTCAGGCTTATATCATGAAGCAAAACGCAGAGGGTGGAATGTAGAGTTGGTTACGGAAGTGGCCAAAGACCTAGTCTGGGAAGGTAGACATTGTGCGCTGGGAAATCAAGCTTATGTCTTTGGCCGACAAATCCAAAGAATTGATAGGCTTAAAGGGCAAGTTGATTATGTAATAACCGACAGCCCGGTATTATTGAGTGCCATCTATGCCCCAGAGGATTATCCTCAAGAATGGGAAAAGGTGGTAGTAGAACTCTGGAAGCGTTACGATAACAGCGTAGCATTTCTAGGGCGCGGCCCGTGGTTCGATGATCGCGGCCGTGTGCATAATCTTGACGCTAGCGTTGAGATCGATCGGCGGATTGCGGTGTTGCTGGCGAAGCATAATATAACCTACACCCAGGTTGATTATGGATACAGTAACCCAGGTGAAGTATTAGACGAGATTTTATCGTCAAGTGCCTAACTGGAGGCAATCCTTGAGAAAGGAGGTGTAACATGCACATGACCCCTAAATTTAATCTGGGCATGTCAAAGCAGAAGATAGAATCTCTGCTTGTTAAAGTTGCTTTGGTGGCTTTAACGTTTGTAATTGTTGTGAGTGCCGTAGCTGGTCCTCTTGACAAAAGTAATAAAGCATACACTAATAGTATGATTCCGTTCACCGAATGGGTAGGTGAACAAATACACAGCTACGAAAACGAAACATGGGAACAACGTGTTCGTAGACTAATTCGTTCTAATTTAGAAGAAGTAGGTGGGACTCGCAAAGCACTTGCTGATAGGCAGGTTCGGTGTCTTGCTGAAAATATCTATTATGAAAGCCGCGGAGAAAGTCTTGAAGGACAAGTTGCAGTAGCTAAGGTAACCTTAAATCGTTTGGATGAAGGATACGCCCGCACAGTCTGTGGAGTGGTAAAGCAAGGTTGTCAATTTTCCTGGACCTGTAATCATCCAGGAACACAGCCCGGCGGCCACTTATGGACACAAGCAATTGGCATTGCTTTGTTAACCATCAATGATGGGCACAAAGTAGAGGATCCGACTAACGGCGCTACCCATTTCCATGCTACATATATAAACTGGCAACCAGGTTGGAAACGAGTTAAAGACTCCGTAAACAAAATTGGTAACCACATATTTTATAGGGTACACCCAAAAGAGGAAAAATGAGAAGACTATATCCGGCAAGATTACTAGAAGTACGGGGCACTGATATGCTAGAAGTAGAACTAGATCTTGGCTTTAATGTTTATACACGTCAAAAAATTAGATTGTTTGGCGTAGCATCCTGTGGCAAGGATTCTGATGTTCGCATTGTTTTAACAGAACTTTGCAAAGACGGACTTATTGTAGAACCTATTATTACTAAACGTGCTAAATTAGGTCGTGTTCTAGGTTGGGTGTACATTCCCAACGAAGCCGGCGAGCCTGCATTAAATATTAACGAGGCAATGGTGGAACAAGGATTGGCTACTTCGTTCCAGGCACCTGAAGAGGACGATGACGAATAATGTACGAAGAAGGTTTAACAGCTCGCAAAGTTTTAGAGTTTGATACTAAAATTTTTGACCCGTATAGAGAATGGGAAAAAACATTTAACTGGGAAGATACACATGTAAATGGTAGCAAAAAGTATCTGCGCGGTGATGGAACTTATCTCATTTATATGCCAAACAACGAAGCTCGTCAAAAAGGTTTCAGCTCTCTCACAGCCTACCAAGATGCCAGCGAATTAAAACACCTTTGGGAAGATGTTTTAAAACAACCACTAGAATGGATTGCTAGTCAACTTGGTATTGAAGATGCTGTGATTGTTCAGGCTGATGTTGCTCGCATGCCACCTGGCGGCGATACTGTAATGCATACAGATACACGTTATCAGCAACGATACAGTCGCCGCTATAACATTGCAGTAAGCACAAATGATGATTGCTGGCTATATCATAACAGTTACGATTTAGAAAATGGCGGAACACGCGACCACATCAACGAAGGTGAAGTGTGGGAACTAAACAATAAGATTATTCATACAGCAGTAAACTATGGTAAGACATGGCGCACACATCTTATTATTGATGTTATGCCAAAGGACTACTATATTAGGATGTTCGAAGTATGCGATCCTTACCGTAAGGTTCCAAACCCACAGCGTCTAAACACTACTTTTGATTATACCAAAGGCGGCAAGTTGATGGATCAACAGCCATTATTTTCAGACAAACCACATTGCTTTCCAGCAAGGACATCTTATAAATGATACACGTATCAAATACAAAACAAATGGCTGTGCTTATTTTAGCAACAGCACTAACACTTAGTACAGCGGCCGCTTATTACTCTATCGTAGGCCTTATTGCAATTTTCGCCGCCGCGGCAATTCCTGTTGCTATTATGGGCTCGGCACTTGAAGTAGCAAAGTTGGTAACGGCATCGTGGTTGTACAACTACTGGACTCGCATTCCTAAAATGCTCAAAACTTATTTGTGCATTGCTGTGGTCGTTTTAATGTTTGTAACATCAATGGGTATTTTTGGTTTCTTATCAAAGGCACATTTAGATCAAACTGTTCCAACAGGCGATGTTGCCGCCAAGGTTGCTATCATTGATGAAAAAATTAAAACAGAAAAAGACAACATTGAAGCCGCACGAAAAGCACTAAAGCAAATGGATGACACTGTTGACCAGACCATTGCACGTAGTAAAGATGAGCGCGGTGCAACCAATGCCGCTAACTTGCGCCGTAACCAAGCTAAAGAAAGAACTCAGTTACAAAAAGATATTTCCACTGCCCAGGCAAATATTGCCAAGCTCAATGAAGAACGTGCTCCTATTGCCGCAGAGTTACGTAAAGTAGAAGCAGAAGTAGGACCTATTAAATACATTGCCAAGTTTATATACAATGACGAACCAGATGCTAATATCTTAGAAAAGGCTGTTACCTGGGTTATCATTGTTTTAATCTTTGTATTTGACCCATTGGCCGTTTTACTAGTAATTGCAGGTAACATGACCTGGAAGTGGGCAAGAGAAGAAAATACGCCAAGCGTAAAGGAAATTGATAATGCCACTACCGATAGCAATGATGTTCTTGACAACAATAATGATAAAGGCGTCGACTTGGGGAATGATAGATCTGACCCCGTTCCTATCGCCGATGCTAAACCCCAAGAACCCATTTCAGGCGACTTGACCTCACCTGAAAGATTTGGTTTAAAGAAAGAGCCAACGATCACACTAGATATGCCTGGCACAATTGGCGGTGCTACCGTAGTGTTGCCCGAAGCTGAACCCGCTAAAGAAGAAACTTTTGCTCCGCCTGGCACACCAGGTGAAGCATGGGATACTCCAGTTCAGGTGAATTCTGAACAACAAGATAACAGTAACTTAGATAAAATATATAAGGCAAGTGCCGAAGAGCTTGCAAAACAGAAACGCAGTCGTGGTTGGTTCAACGCAGTGTTTCCAAAACGTGACAATAACTAAAAAGGTTTATTTTGAGTGATTCAAGTGTTTACATTGTAAGTCCGCCAACTTTATACATGCCAGGTGGCGGACTTGGATTTTGTTTAATCAGTAATGACAAGATCTGGCAAGATACTGTAATTGGCCTATTAGAAAAAGGTATACAAAACCAACTAACATTTTACGTAAACGAAACAGCAGTCAAAGACCCCAAAGCCTGGGTGTGGTATTGGCATGTTGTAGACAACTGTAGTATGATCTTTGTTGATATGGCATCATGCTCAGAGCATGAAATCCGTATGGCAATGGCAATGGCAAAATTAGATCAGCCAGTTGTATTCCATGTTAAGCCTGGAAACGACGAATTTGTAGCACTACTCAATGCTGTAGATATTCCATGGTTTGAAGATTTTGAACATTTATTAGCAATCATGGAGGTGGCTCTTGGTGGATAAGAATCAAAGTTTGTCGTGCAGTTTTTGTGGCAAACACAGGGACGAAGTTAAAGCTCTTATTGCAGGCGAAAAGGCTTACATTTGTAATGAGTGTATTCATCTTTGTTTAGAAGCAATGTCAACTGATGGCAAAGATGAACATTTTGAATTTTCAGACGATACTACACCAAGTGAAATTAAAGCGTACCTTGACAGATACGTTATTGGACAGCATTCTGCAAAGCGTAGTCTAAGTGTTGCAGTTCGCAATCATTATAAAAGACTAGCGCAAGGTAGCAGTGATCTTATTAAAAAGAGCAACGTACTATTAATTGGCCCAACAGGATCTGGTAAAACATTACTTGCTAAGAAACTTGCTGAAAAGCTTAATGTGCCTTTTGCTGTAGCTGATGCAACTACACTAACAGAATCAGGTTACGTAGGTGATGATGTTGAAAGCGTGATTCATCGTTTAGTACAAAGCGCAGGTGGCGACATTAAGAAAGCTGAAACAGGTATTATCTATATCGACGAAATAGATAAAAAAGGTCGCAAAAGTGAAAGTGCAAGTATTACTCGAGATGTATCAGGCGAAGGCGTACAGCAAGCATTACTCAAGTTAATTGAAGGCACTGAATGTCGTGTACCAGTTAACGGAGGTCGCAAGCACCCCGGGCATGATGCAAACATTGTAAACACCAAGAATATTTTGTTTATTTTAGGTGGGGCATTTGTTGGTCTTGATGAACAAGTTAAAAAACGTATCACTGGCGGAACTAAGATTGGTTTTGGTGCAGAAATTAATCGTGCTGAAATTGAAACGGACAAGTGGTTATCAGAAGTAGAACCAGAAGACTTTGTTAAGTTTGGAATGATCCCAGAATTTATGGGGCGAATTCCAGTTGTTGCCGCACTTGATACACTCACAGCAGAAGACTTGGTTAAAATTATGACAGAGCCTGAAGATAGTATTGAACGTGAGTATAAGGCCATTTTTGCACTAGACGGGGTTGAACTAGAATTTACACCCGATTCGAGAACTGCAATCGCCAATCTAAGTATTGCTAAAAAAACGGGTGCCCGCGGGTTGCGTAGCATTATTGAACAAATTTTGCTTGATATACAGTTTAATCTACCTGAAATGGCACGTGAAGGATTAAGTAAAGTTATAATTACTGAACAAGCTGTGGAGGACCATAGCCCAGTTACGATTTACAAAAATTTAGAAAAAATTGCATAATATATGAGTAGAGACAATCCACGTACTAAAACAAAAGGTACGGCTGTATCTGTTAAAGATGGACAGGTAGAAAAGGCCCTTCGAAAGTTTAAAAAGAAGATCCAAGAAAGCGGAAAACTTGAAGAAGTCCGCGAGCGCATGGAATACGTTAAACCCACAACTGAGCGTAGAATAGCTAAAAACAAGGCCCGTCGCCGTCACATGAAACAAGTTGAAGCAGACGAGCTAGCCGGCCGCCGTCCAGCAAGAGATGGTAAAGTTCGTCGGTTATATTGATATTTGACATCTAATAGACAAATAAATATAATAGTGATATGCTAGTGCCAAGAGGGCTAGTAGCATCATACAGCAAGGCCCAAGAGGGGTTGCTGATTTTATAAACTCGCTTAATAAAGGAGATTATTATGTCAAAACTTATTCCCTATTCACAGTTTGGTATCGGCTTCGATCGTTTATTCGAAGAACTAGAGCGCATGACTGTTGGACCCACAGGCAATAGTTATCCCCCATTCAATATTGTTAAACTAGACGAAAACAAACATCGTATTACGATGGCTGTTGCTGGTTTTGCTGAGAATGAAATTGATATCACTCACCAAGACAACATCTTAGTTGTTAAAGGGGAAAAGCTTGAAGAGAACGAAACAACTACCGGAACTTTTATTCATCGTGGTATTGCAAAGCGAAATTTCCGCAAGGAATTTGTACTAGCTGACCATGTAGAAGTTAAGACTGCAAGTCTTAAAGACGGTATGCTTGTAATCGACTTGATTCAAGAAGTTCCTGAGGAATATAAAGCCAAAAAGATTCCCCTAATCAAGGAATAATATACAAAAGTAGGGCGGGCATATACACCCGCCCTGTATAAATATCAGTACAACAACACGGATAGGTAATTATGTCAGATACAGCGATTCAGACCATTAAGAAAACAGATAATATCACTGGTGTAAAAGAACCAGAGCGTTTCCGTGTGGTTATTCTCAATGATAACTCCACCCCAATGGAATTTGTCATTGAATTACTAAAAGTGATCTTTCATCACACCCAAGAGGCCGCAGTTCAAATTATGTTGCAGGTGCACCAAAATGGCAAGGGCACTGCTGGCATTTACACATATGAAGTGGCAGAACAAAAGGCCATGGAATCAACTCAAATTGCTCGCACAAACGGCCACCCACTTGGAGTAAGTGTTGAGCTCGCAGGATGATTACGAAAACAAGTTAATCATCGACATCGATGACACTTGCGTAGATACATTAACCGCATTTGTCAAATGGCTTTCCTCCCACGGCCGACTTAAAGGCGTTGCAGGCAACAAAATTACAAACAGAGAACACTTAGGGGAATGGCTTAATGTCCCTGAAGAATTATCAGACCTCTGGATGAAAGAATTTTGTGAGTACTCGTGGCAGTGGGGTGCTATGTATCCTTGCTTAGGAGCAGAAAAAGTTCTCCCTAACTTAGCTGAAGCAGGATGGTACATTGTGGGCTATAGTAAATCGTCAGCAGACATGCATCGTGCAACTCTGAGACGAGCAAATTTAGAATTACTTTTCCCTAACGTGTTCAATGAGTTATATGTTGTTAATCGCCAGGCAAACTTGTATCCAATGTTAAAAGAACACGAAGAAGCGGTATGTGTTACTGCAACAGAATCTACTGCAAAAGCCAGTGCTGAGGCAGGACATGCGACATACATGTTGAATCAACCGTGGAACCATTTCTTCTCTGATATCTCAGTACGTAAATTTCACCACTGGAATGAAATTCAACAGGTATTATTGAAAAAATCGTGAGATGGTTATAGGCATAACTAGTAATATGTCTATCGTCCCTCCAATTAAAGTTACATGGGTTGAAGCAAACCCAAATACTCTCAGACTTACTGGGAATTACCAACAACTATTACCGGGTGCAACACCTGAGCAGAACACTGACGATTGGATAGCGGTGCAAGACCCATCTATAGCACTTATGCTATTAAATGGAACCAAACCCTGGAACTTGTTTGCAAAGCTTGGTAATAGATTAACTGAAGTACCTGAAGATTTAGACCTGGCATTTTTATCTCATATTAGCCCTAAAGCCTGGCCCGATATCACAACAATAGATCACAAATGGACAGGTATTCCTTGGATTCCATTGGACGTTCCAAAGATTGAGCCAGACGATTGGGATCTGTTTTGGCGATTATGGAATGAGAAAAATAGTGACATTACTCGCGGAAATCCTAAAGAAAGCCAATACTGGAAGGGATTGTGCTGTTGGCTAAATCCACTAATTGACCATACCAAATTTAATTACAGCAACACGGTAGTTGATGACTGGTCAATGCACTTTCCTAAGATGTTTGAACAAATTCGTAACTGCATGCCTTTTTATAGCATAGAAAAAATTGTGCTGTGGTCAAACATTAACGAAGTAAATCCTCACTTTGATCCCGATGTTGTCATTTATCCTTTCCCTGACAGCTTGCGTGTTATGTTGTGGGATACAAATGAAGAGCCTACATTTTATGTAAACAAGTGGCCTAAGAGAACTCCCGAGTTCAATCCTCCACCTGTTACTGTAAAAAGTGGTGGAACAGGATATGGTATAAAACCAAGTCGTGTACCAGAAGAAAAAAGAATGTACGTAAACTTGCCACCTGACACAAATACATTTGTGTTTAATAATGGCGCATTCCTGCACGGAGCTAAACTGGCAAAACCAAAAATCATTATGGCGATCAAAGGCCGCCCTGATATTTACAAATGGTTGCAGGCACTAGAGTCGAGCTATAACAAATACAAAGATTATATCCCTAATGCTAACGATTAACAGAGAAGAGTATCAGGGCGATTATCCAATCTCCGGTGTACTTGAAAATCGAGCCCCGTTCAGATATAGCACAATTGAAAGCCAAAATAAGCAACCGCTATTAAAGTTTTCAATGCCTGGTGTTAATTTGCAAAATCTAACAAACAGCGTAAATGAAGCCCTAGAGATATACGGACACTGGAATTATAGAATTGGAGTAGATGAACATGGTGTAAGGCATGATCGTGGTTACGGCGGACTAGGACTTACTTACAATCCTTTACATAAAGAGTTAGAAAACACTGATATTCACGAACAGGTGCAAGGCAACCCATCACGTGCAATGGGCAAACAAAACCCATACAGCCAATTAACCAAAGATGAAGCATTGCAATTTTCTAAAAGAAACTCGCATTACGATACTTACGGACTAAGTTATCGCACACCTGCTAGCAAACACGGCTACCTTGGTACATTTTTAGACTCTTTTAAACGTACTATGATACGGTCAGCAGTTAGAATAATTTATGCTGATCAAGAAGGTCAAGTTGGCGAAGAAAAACTAGCAGGAGTTCGTTGGCACAAAGACGAATCTATGTTTGAAAACCTTCGTGTCAATATACCAATAGTAACAGATCCAATATTTGAACTTGAACAAGAAGGTTATCCGCCTGTGCATCTGGAAACGGGATATGCGTACAGTTGGGACACAAACATCTTACATCGTGCTTACGCTAAAGAACGTGCTCAAAAACATAGAATACATTTAATGCTGGGGTTTTCTTGCTGGTGGGATTTTGACGAAAAAACAGGCAATTGGACCCAGAACGAATTCTTTGGAAAAAAGCACCCAAAAGACATGCTAGTTGATGGTGATGTAATCCCAAATTTAGTACTGCTTTAATGCGTCATTGGTTGGTGTTTTAATATCCTACTTCTGTCTATAAATATTTGCGCTCGTTAAGATACGTGACGTGAAAGGTTGGTAATATGGCAAAATTACAACTTCATAGATTGGTAGAAGAAGCAACAAAACAGGGTCGCAATGCCCCTGTTATAGCGACCAAAGAAATGGTAGAGGATATCTACGACGCAATTAACCGGGCTGTTTTTAACGGCGTACTTGAACGCCCTAAAATTGTAGTACGCGATTACACAAAAAGAAACATGTGGGGCGAGTGCGAAGGTTGGCAACGTGGCAGTCGTTGGGGTCCGCATTACACCGCAGTAATAAGAATTGAAAAAAACTTCCCAAATTTAAAAAAGTTAATTGCCGCAGTAGCACATGAAATGGTGCATCAGTGGGAATGGGATAAGTGTGGTGTTATGACACATGGACCTAGTACATTTTTTGCATGGGAAGAAAAGCTCCGTTCCAAAGGAATTAGACTAAGCGTCACCCTATAAGTGTAGATAACTATCTACATGAATATGTTCAACCAAAATAATCCAAATGCTGTAAGTGGCGATGGCGTTAGCAGAAGTCGTCAAGGCCTCAACGGTATAAGTCCACAAATCCTTGCCGCAGAACTAGCCCTAAGTCAAATTGGTAATTTTGAACCACTTGATTGGAAATTGGATACACAGGGTATTGAAAGTGTTATTAATGAAAAGTATAATAACGACTGGGTAGACTATCTTCCAAGGACTGATCGCCCAAATAACCGTAAGTCAATGACTCTTACAACAATTGAAGGATGGGATCATCGTCAAGCGCCAAGCATTCCAGAAGCAACAAACAAATTAGGTCGTGTTCCAAAGGAACAGGAATTTTGTGTGCCAACGCAACTATACAAAGATTGCGACCGCGCAGTTCCTGGACTAACAAGTTTAAAAAGCTTCTTAGACGAATGGAATCCTTTAGGACGTACATTTATTATTAACTCTGGCATTGGCGGATACTTTGTGCCGCACAGGGATCATCCTGGTATGCCACGCCCTTGCTTTAGACTCGTTGCATTCTTAAAGAACTGCGGTCCTTTAGAATACGATTGGTGGATGGACGATCGCAAAGCAAACATTGAGCTTGGTCGAGTTTATTATGTTAATACACGCATGACACATCGAACAATTAGTTGGGCAAATGACAGCTGGCACTTGATTCTTAATGTACCTTTTACTCCAGAGAACGTTGACAAAGTTTTAAAGCATTTACAGCATAGACACTAACATGACATTTTGTATCAGCGCACTAACAACTAGCGAATTAAACAATCTAATAGGTCCTAACTTTGTTTCAAACTTTCAATCTGAAATGGACCCAATTCTACAGCCTTTGCGAAAGCATATAGCACAAGGTCGACCGTTAAGTTTAGGAAAAGAGTTATGGGAATATGCCGTCGCTGATTCAATTGATGGCGCAGTATGGAATGGTGCTGGCCATAGCTTTATTGATGTTAAAGTTGGTAATGACATTGGCATTGATGTAAAAAGCGTAAGCAAGCAGGCATCATCTAAGGCCACAACTGAAGCAAGTATGTTTCAAAACTTTAATCAAGAAGCAAAGACACACTTTTCTAACAAAGATGCTGAGGGTGTATGGAACATACATGTAAGAGGTTGGTTATCTAAGATAAGCGAAATAAAAGAATATTATCTGCTTGGTATTATTAGGGAAAAGGAAACACTGAACTGCTCACTGTGTGGTTTTAAAGTAAGTGACATTCCAGTTGACTATAGTCAGGACTTGGTAAAGTTCAATAGAACAACAATCAAAATTGCAGGTTTAGCAGATCCAAGGTTTATTAATATCCGATACTATAACAGCAAGACGCGACTTGAAATAACATTCAACAAGGCCTGCTGGGAAGATACAAACTACTGCTTACCAATTTATAAATTTTAAAGGCTCACAATGAGAATTACTGTTGGACAAGATACTTACATAAAGCAAGTTGACATTAAACTACCTGAAGGTAAAAATAAAATTGGTGTGATGCTAAGTGGCGGCGCTGATAGCGCCATACTTCTGTATCTGCTGTGCCTGGAAAGAAAGATGGATCAAAGTACGCAAGAACTTATACCTTTTACAGTCCCGCGACCAGACGGAGCATGGAACTATGTACAGCCAATTGTCAATTGGATTAAAGAATCTTTGCAGATAGATTTACCTAACCCCATTCAAGTTGGAGACCCGACATTACATCATAGTATGCAAGGTAGATCAGGAGAAAAAGAAGCCAGAGAAAAGTATGGTATTGAACATATCTTTTACGGTAGTCAGGCCCACCCAGATCGCAGTTTAATCGAATTGCCAGGCGAATACCCAAATCGTCCTGCATCAGTTGAATTACCTGGAACTACTTGCCCGTTTGCTTTAGTTGACAAAAGGCACACACTTAGCCTATATGACACTTTTGCTGTGTGGCCGTTGCTAGAGTTAACGCATTCGTGTACTGCACAGACACAAGGACGGTGCGGACAATGTTATAATTGTAAAGAACGCGAATGGGCACTTGCTGATCTAGGATTTACAGATCCTGGCCAATTATAAGTAAATCTATGTTAAGATGGGATGATGTAACTTCTTTGCACTTAGAAGTTAGTGCAATGTGTAATGCCGTTTGCCCAGGGTGTCGACGATATCCTGTAAACGGTTACGATGTCTTGCCTTTCCTTGAAAATAACATACAGTGGACTTTAGAGCAAGTAAAGAATTTTTTCCCGGCAAATAAGCTTTCTAATATAAACGGAATTTTATTCAATGGTAACCACGGTGACATTGTTACATGTAAGGAAAGCCTTGAAATTGTAGAGTATTTTATACAAAATACCAACGAATCGTGCTTAGTTGAAATACACACTAACGGGTCTGCAAGAAGCCGCCAATGGTGGGAAAGATTAGCGAGTATCGGAAAGGATCGTCTTTCAGTCCTTTTTGCACTTGATGGTTTAGAAGATACGCACCATCTATACCGCAGAGAAACCAGCTGGGAAAAAATTATTGAGAATGCTAAGATCTTCTCTGCGGCAGGCGGCAATGCAGTATGGCAAATGATTGTATTTGATCACAACAAGCATCAAGTTGAATCTTGCAGAGAACTAGCCAAGGAACTTGGATTTAAAAAATTTACATTGAGATATAACTCAAGAGGACGCATATTAGCACTTGATAAAAACAGAAACCCTAGTCATTGGGTAACAGATGTTACGGGCACAGTTGCATTTGGGAAAAATCTTACAAACCTGTACGGTGATCGAATCATTGGCCTATCAGATTCGGCTATTGCAGAAGCTCAGCAAAATAGGGTAATTGCAATACAAAATGAAACTTACAAGGCCAACCAATTGACTACCATTGGCGACGAGCCGGGATTTAGTAAAACGCTTTGCACTAGCCTTAATAAGAATTCTGTCTTTGTAAGTGCAGGATGGATTGTATCACCGTGTTGTCATGTTAGTGGCGAACTTGAAATAGGGCCAGCTGGCAGTAGGTTTTATGATGATCTTATTAAGTCCATGAAAGACAATGATCTTACACCAGAAGATATTACAGCGTCGGAAAAATTAACAGTACCTGATATTGTAAATCTGGGCAGGTTGGATTGGATTTTAAACAGAGTTGAAACAAATGCCTTAGTCTTGTGCCAGAAACGGTGTAACACACCAATAGGGTACAGACTACAATTTAAAACCAGGGATACGTTAAACTTTTCTTGAAGTAAAAATAGATAACCCAAGTTTTTTTGCAACCCCTTGCCTAGGAAATGCTGAACTAACATGTAATCGGTCTCTTGGAAATGTAATCGGAACGCCAGGAATCCATTGAATGCTCTTATCTACTGATAGTCCAACAAAATTACTTGGATTTAGATGCGGACATTGCTCTAGTAATATGCCGTCTATAGTACCAGCATCATCACGGTTGCCTACATCTTTATAATCTCGTACAACAATATTATATTCGTTAGGCTCGTCTGGACTTCCCCTCAAGAAAAAGGCCGCATCACCTTTCCAGGTTTGATTTAATATCAGTAATCTTACTTTGTCAAGACTTGGTAAAACATCTGGTTTTGCTTCAAATGCAAGTGGGAACACAAATGTTTGCCATACACGATCTGGTCCTTCTTTGCCTGTATCAGCATGTACGCGATAGCCTGTGCTGGTTTCAAAAAAATTCCCGCCTGCAACTTCCCAAGTCCCGCTTCCTAGTACGTTATCAATGATTGGGGAGACAATCTCTAACGCAGGACCAAGGTCTAATCCAAAACTGCGGCCCGGATAAGAAATGTATTCTTTGTTGTTTTTAAAACACTCTATTAGGGCCAATCTTTGTTGCTCTGTAAGCGGGGGTAACGTGCGAAGATCCATACTATATTTATTGGTTGACAGTAGAGTCTTTTGGCTCTATAATTAAGGCATAATCAATTTTGGAATCCAAAATGGACAACGAGCAAAAGAAAGCATTCGTTAAGCAAAACAAACTACCTATTGCTGATGCATGGGCGTTGGTTGCAATGGCCGATCGTATCAATGAAGGCAAGTACATTAAGTTTCCAGAGTTTGATCCAGAATCTGGTAACGTAAAATATCGTCCCAATAGAGAAATTATTGCTAATCAAATTGCATTGGGACTAGTTAACATTACACCGCTGGACCGAGAAATGGGCGAGCGTATGGCTAACCATTTTCAAGGACTTGCGTTTAGTCTGCTTGGCGGCAAAACAAACGACTTTGACCAAAAAATTATCAACTTGATTACTCAAGATGAAATTGACCGCAATATGGGTTTGGCTTACATGGCTTGTCTCGCCAATCGCTATCATCGTGAGTTGGTTAAAGAACACAAACAGTCTATCCTAGAAAATATTGCTGGCACATCTACTCACCAAGGTAGCATAGGACAGCATGTTCGACTGAACGTAACGGTTATTAACAAATACGAAGGCCGAGCTTTTCCTGGCTCTGTTGTACGTGCTACAGATGGTACTAATTTGTATTTTTGGTCTAGCTCTAAAATGATAGACATGTGGCCCGATGCTCCTGAACAATTTCCTATTGTAGGCGTAATTAAAGCACACGGTAAAGATCGTGACGGGATTCAAGAGACCCGCTTAACTCGTGTTAAGATTGTGATGTGAAACTCTTGTACCTTTTAAATCCTGCTTCGGCAGGATTTTTTTTGAGTAACTGATCAATTTAATTGATACTAATTATTGTTATGTCTACTGCAACCGGATTTGCCGAAATGTTCGAATGGGGAGATGGCAACCCCAATAATGAAGACCGTACTGGTCGTACTGTTGTGTTGGTCAATGATAAAATTTTTATTGCACAATCGTCACACAATCCTAATGATGTAATAGGAGTTGTCGGGGGAGACAACACATCTGTTAGTGCTATTAGTAATGCTAGCCCTGATGAATGGCACGGTAAGCACTTGCGCGATGCCGCAAATCGTTTACTGTGGGAAGATCAAGTCATGGTAGAATGGATTGTTGACGGATATCGTCATTGGTACGAAGCCGATCGCATTCCAGAGGGAATTGTAGTTCCTGACAACGCAACATATTATCGTGGATGGTGGAACGGATATAAACTTCATAGAGAAATTTTGTCTGAAGAATATAAGAACCCAGGTAAAGTGATTGAACCCTATCTTCCAAGATGGGAAAGACAAGAATGGGGAATTGTTGTTTTGTTAGGAAGAGCCGTTGTTATTGAAGGAGCTGTATGCAACCCGCAATGGAAAAAATTAAAAAGTATATCAGGAGATCTTTCTGGACAAGCCGTCGCAGAATGGTTAGTCCGCTAAGGAGAAGAAAAATGGCAAATTTAAATGAACAAGCTACTAAGATTGTAATGGGCGCACTGAAAGAATTGATCAATGATCGCAAGTACGCCTATGTTAGCACTTCAAATTACAAGTACTGTAATCTTGAAGAGCCGGGCAAGGAGATGGTTGTTACACTAGTTGAGTCAGTTCTACCATTGCTTGCTCGTGCAAAAGCAGAGCAAATAAAAAACGAAGCCGAAGAGCTAATGGTAAAAAAATTATCAGAATAAAAAACAGGGCCTAAGCCCTGTTTTGTTTAGTGCTAGTTCTATTCTTCTAGCTCAGTATCCCAGTACAAGTAATCTCTCCACGATTCGTGTAGATTCTTGTGAGGGATTTTCTTAGCCTGTAGGTACAGGTCCCAAGCGTTTGGCGCTTTAGGCGTGTTAATTGGGAACATACCAATTTCCTTAGGCAATTTCGAACCCTTGCGGTGGTTACATGGGCTACATGCTGTAACAACGTTGGTCCATGAACTAATACCACCAGCCGCACGTGGAATAACGTGGTCAAAGGTTAGCTGACGTGTTTCAAATTCGCCACCGCAGTATTGGCATGTGAACTTGTCACGCATGAACACATTGTAACGGCTGAATGTAGGTTGTTGGTCACGTCTTACGTATTCTTTAAGAGCAACAACACTTGGCAAACGCCATGCTTGGTGTCCACTGTGAACCTCAACGTCATATTCTTCAACCACAGTGACACGGTCCGATAGCAATGCCTTAATAGCGTCTTGCCAGGAAATTGTGCTCAATGGATGCATCTGGACCGGTTGCCAGTCAGCGTTTAATAGTAGTGCTGGGTATTGTGATTCGTGGATCATAATTTACTTCTTGGATAAAACTATACTTATCAAGAATTTGACAAGTAGCTTATTTTACAGTAAAATAATGCAATGAGCAAGAAAATTTCAAAAGACCTGGTCCACATGGACCTGATCAACAGTTGGTTGCTTCAGTTGCACGAGACTGTTGAACGCGACGTTTCGTTGTCTGTTGAAGACCAGGAATACCTTGAAGCAATCATATATGGAAACATTTCAAATTATCTTGAAAAGTTCTTTGACTATCCCGGCTACAATAACTACAACTAAATATCTTCACTGCTAAGGAACTCATATGCTCATTATCACTGCAACATTTAAAAGACCATCACCTAAAGTACCATTCTTTCCAACTGACGCAAGTTGGCAAGCGGCTTGGGATTCTTTAATTGAAGAACAGGTCAGTGCTGGAATCATGACAAGGCCAGAAGGTTTTAGAGTAACATCGAGCGACCAACTGGAATTAAAAATTGTTTCAAACTGGAGATCTACCGTTGACAACTTTAATTTTTTAGGAAAAACAGAAGTAGTTGAAATAATGGAACAACGAGATGCATATTTTACAACCAATGGAATTATTGCTGAGTTTCATAGAGAAATAATTACCGACGAATACGACCAAGGATAACATGTCTAAAACACTATTGAAGTCTACGCGACCGTTTGTTTGTTTTGATCCAGCTGACTCAGATCATCGAAGATATTTTTACAATTTTCAAAAAACTAACAGTTGGAGAGGCTGTCCTTATCAATGGATAATTGAAGACGAATCTTTAGATGTTGTACATTACATAAGCAAGAAGTTAGTAGATTACTATACTTCAACAGAGTTTAAAAAGGCTAAACCAAAGCCAGTACTAAAACTTAACACTATCAAGAAAAGTGTTAACAAATAAATTTAAGGTGACAAAATGAATAAGACTGTAATTACGTGTGCAGTGACTGGTGCTCAAACAAAGCCCGAACAAACACCCTACCTGCCAATCACACCAGAGCAAATCGCTAATTCGGCGTTAGATGCGGCTAAAGCAGGTGCGGCCGTTGTACATATACATGTACGTGATCCTGAGACCGGCAGACCTAGTATGCGTATGGAACATTACCGAGAAGTAATGGATCGAATCAAAGAGAAAAATAGTGAACTAGTTATTAATCTCACAACAGGACCCGGAGCCACTGGTCCGTCATCTGTAATTCAAGGACAACCACATCCTGCATTTAAAGGTCCTGAATTTCGTGTTCAGCACATTTTAGAGCTAAAGCCAGATATTTGCAGTCTTGATCTAAATACCATGAATCGCGGACCCGAGAATATTACTGTTAACACAATTGGTTCTAGTAGAATCATGGCCAAGTTGGTAAAGGACGCTGGTGTAAAACCAGAGTTGGAAATTTTTGATAGCGGCGACTTACATATTGCCAAGATGCTTATTGCAGAAGGCTTAATTGAAGATCCTCCTCTTTGGCAAATTGCAACAGGTGTTAAATGGGGCTGGGACAGTTCTCCAGAAACACTAGATTATGCGTGTAAACTGTTACCTCCGGGTGCCACATGGTATGCTTTTGGTATTGGCGCGATGCAAATGCCCTTTGTTGCACTGAGCTCTATTCGTGGCGGCCATGCACGTGTTGGATTAGAAGACAACATTTACCGTAGCAAAGGTGTATTTGCTGAAAGTAATGCAGAACTAGTTGAACGTGCGGTCAAGATTATCGAGCTTACAGGTAATAGCGTAGCTACACCTGCAGAGGCTCGTGAAATTTTCAAATTAAATCGCTGATCACTTCTTGCACAGGTAGGTAACAAATCCTAACCTTGCATTGATGATTTCAACAGATCTAAATCCTAAATCTGTTAATACAGCTGGATACCATGCCGCAGGAACTGTGTGCATATATCCAGCTAATCTTTTTTCCTTATCGGCAATATAATCTTCGCTAATGCCATTCGCTCTCTTGAAATCATAATACATTTTTTTGACTTCGGGCGTTAAGTTTGTTTTGTCAGTGATAATCAAATAGCCATCATCGTCCAGGTTGTTATACATACTTTTCATGTATGCTAGTTTGTCAACGATAAAGTGTAAAGTCCAATTGATCATAATCATTTTAAATCGATGACCAAAGGGCTGGCTTGGGAATGTGTCACTTAGTATAATTTTATCTCGGTGCATACTCTTAGAAACCATAGACTCGCTATTATCTAACCCAACAACGTTAGAAAATCCAGCACTGATAAACTTGTCTACGGTGTACCCTAAGGCACTACCGACGTCAATGATTGGAGATGACTTATCAACATTGTCCTTAGCAAATTGTAAGCATAAGTCAATTACACGTTCGTAGTCTGGAATATTTCCAATAGCTTCATGTTGGAATCGTGCCGCTACTGATTCGTCAAATGTCCAAGTCTTGCCACGCTCGGCTTCAATAATATTGTAATTGTGAAAGAACTCCTTTGAGTGTTCTGTGTCTTTTTCTAGTACAATATCAATTAACTTTTTAACGGCTTTTTCTTTTCTGTAATAGCGCACCGCATACCTTGCTGGCGATTTGACCCCGTTGCCCATATCTATTAGGTCGTGATAACCATCATGGCTGTCTTGTGTAACAGGAGGTACAATAATGTCTTCGTGTCTATAAAAGCCTGTTGTTTTTAAAACTATATCAAGTGCTCTTGAACTGCAAATCGAACCTGGTCCATAGAAGGCTTCAAGCCCAACTGAGTTTACCATTGTTACGTTTTCTCTTACAACAATAATACCACTACCATTGGCACCATTGGCAGCAAACATATTATCAATTAGAATAGACTTGTCTGCAACCTTGCTAATTTTTTCTAATATGCCAATCACATTCAAAAATGTATAGAGTACGCCAGATGCAATAACACAATCATAAGTTATATTCTTACTAATGCAATCGTCTAGGTATTCTTCTAAGTTTGCCTGAACAATTTTGAATTGTTCTGCCGGCCAGTATTTTTGAAATATTTTTTGACTATCTTCGACATATTTTTCTTGTACTTCAACGCCAGTATAATGCTTGGCGCCATTGTGTAATGCCATATGCCCAGCGGCACCAAGGCATGAGCCTAAGTCTAGTACAGTATTATCTTTAATAAACCAATCAGGTAATTGTACAGATAAACGATTAAATGTGCTTTCTGCTGTTACCCTGTTTATTTCTCTTGCTTGACGATTGTCCCATTCAATGAATTCGGGTGCTGTTTCAAAAATGTTCATTTTGGACCTTTAAAAGTGTAATCCTATTTAGCGACCCCAAAATGTTGCAAAAAACCACAATTTTGCTCAAAAAAACTAGCAAAATCAACGACTTATAGCCGTCAAAAAGTGGTTGACCTTTTGGGCCTGTTTTGCTATACTAACAGTATTGTAAATGAGAAAGGGCCACAAAATGCTTAAATTTGCTAAAGTTGCTGAAATCGGTGATGTGATTCGTGCATACGACTTTAAACCAATGGTAGGCCGCGGTGATAGTTACTGTGAAGGCAAAGTGATTACCAAAGGCGATCTGGGCCGCGGTTACGATGCCTATTGCATCAAAGTCACTAAAAGTGTTTTTGGCGGCGAAGAAGATCGGCGCCGTGTAGGTGAGCTTGTTTACGTGCCGTTTGAAACTGACTTTATGGAATACGATGCACGTATCATGAACTTGAGTTGCTAAAAAACAACACATAGTAACCCGAACGGTTGACGGGTTACTGATCCGATGCTATACTAACAGTATTGTAATTAGAAAGGTCCACAAATGTCTACGATCCAGGAAGTAAACTCAAGCATTATGTTTGGTGATTTTACAAACGATCAACTTGACAGCATTCTAGCCGCGATCAAGTTTCGCCGAAGCCAAATTTCCAAAGCAACCAAGCGAGCCATTACCATTGGCTCTCAAGTCAAGTTCACTAGCAATCGCAACGGTCAGACCTACACTGGTGTGGTTGAAAAGATTGCTATCAAGAACATCATCGTGCGTACTCCGCTCGGTGGTTATCGTGTCCCTGCTAACATGTTGGAGGTTGTATAATGCCAGTGGTCATTGCTCTTATCGTTGTAGTTGTAATGGTTGTTGCCATTGGGCTACTGTTTTCCTTGCCCGTAATGCTTCTATGGAACGGTTGCTTAGTTGGTGCTATTGCAGGTGTCAATGAAATTTCCTGGTTGCAGGCATGGGGCATTTTGATCCTGTTTGGCCTGCTGTTCAAGTCGTCGGACACTTCTGTTTCTACAAAGGCTTAATATGAATATTTCTAATGCAGAACTTATAGAGCGACTTGCGTTTGGCATTAAGAGGTTGCAAGAAGAATCGCTTACGGCACAGCAACAAGCTGAAATTTTGCGGACTATTAGTAGCCTCAGTCGTGTCCGCTTTGAACAAATCCAAAACCTTGTTAAGGAGGAAGTTTAATATGGCAACAAGACGTGATGAATGGATGGAAGAACTTGACGACCTTATCAGTCGACTTCCAGATCTTGGACTACCTGATCCTGTTGTTGACATGATCATTGAAAAGCTTGATCTTGTTGTTGATGAAATTCAAGAACAGTTTGATCTCCGCAGTACTGACTGGGAGGCATAATGGATTCGGACAAGCAACCAATTTATTCTATTCGCTATACATTGAAGCGCGAACAGATTACTGATTTTGTTAACCAGCTATATGCAATGCAACAAGAGTATCTAGAAGCCGCAGTAGAAGCAAGCAAGTACAAAGACGCAATCGAAGTTATCAACCACATTAAATCACTTTAAGGAAATATCATGGAAAACCAAGACAAAAAAGTTGCTGTAAACTATAACTTCACTGACCTGGATGTTGTTATCCGCGGTTGGGTTCAACTTAAAGAAGTTGATACCGACGAAAATGGCGAGCTTGTAATTCCTGAAGAAGTTTATAGTCCTTATAACGGAGCTTGATATGGGTTTAGACATGTATGCTTATTCTGCGGCTAAGGCTGGTGCTAATCAAGAGTACTGGGATAGTGTAGAATTTGTTGAAGGTAATACAGTTGCTAAAGTTGAAAAACCAAAGGAACTTGCGTACTGGCGTAAGCATCCTAACTTGCATGGTTGGATGGCACAGCTATGGGAAAAACGAACAGGTGGCAGTGCCGAAGAGTTTAATGGTGTGGAACTAGAGCTGACAGAAGAAGACCTTAATGAGTTGGAAGAAGCTGTCAACGAAGGTACTCTTCCTGGTACTAGAGGTTTCTTCTTTGGCGAAAATTCAGACGACTATTACAAGAAGGCTGATTTAGAATTTATTGCACATGCTAGAGCAGACTTGTTTTGCGGATTGCGAGTGTTTTATAACAGTTCGTGGTAGTACTTGACAGGCTCGTTATAGCCTGTTACAATTAGTTTTTAAACCAATCCCGCATTGTGTCGGGTAAAGAAGGAAAAACAAAATGGCAAAACGCCTCACACGTAAACTTACAGACGTGGCCAAAGAAGTTGAAAATCAACTCAAGGCCCACTATGAAGTAACTGACAAAGAACTTACCGCATGGCGGGTTGCGGCCAGGTTAAGTCACAGTTTCCCAGAAAGCAAGATGGTAAAGATTGCCGATCTGTGGATTGACTACGAAGTGCAACGTGATGTGTTGCACAAACACATTATCAATATTATGAAGAAATGGGACGCTCGTATTTGTAGTCCTGTTTCAGCTTGCCAACTTATTGGTAGCGATCGCATTGACACGTATGATGGTCAACATCGTACCATTGCAAGTGCCATCCTTGGCTTTACTGAAGTGCCTTGTGCTGTGGTGGTTACCGATGACAAGAACTTTGCGTCATACGCATTTGAAATGCTGAATGACACAGGCGTTAAGCGACTGAGCCCCGGTGACTTGCATCGTAATGCTCTAGTTCGTTACAAGAACGGTAGCCGCGATATTAAAAACGTTCGTGCTCGTACAATGCAAGACCAATTTGATAAGTGTGGCATTGACTTGCAAGACAAAGGTTCACGAAACAGTGATAACCTGCGTGGCGATCATGACTACTTCTTTAGCCACTTTAAGTATGCACAAAAGGGTATCGAAGTTGACGAAAGCGGCAAGGTATTGCACAACATTCTAAGCGCAATCAAAGAAGTCTTTCCGCTACAAGAAGAAATTGATCAAGGTGTGTTTATTGGCCTGTATGAATTGCACAGGCTTGCTGGCACCACTCCTAATATCAAGTTGCCTGCAGGTTGGATGAAGACTCTACTTGAAAGTGTTAAGCCTACATTTAAGAGCTCGGGACTTATTCATGCTAAGGCAAAGGTACAATGGGAACATAAAAACCCAGGTGCTGGTTGGAGTGCTCCACAAGCAATGAGCAATTTCTTGCGTGAATTGCACATCTTGTCTGGCGGTACACTAGACTTGCCGTATCACGGCGATGGTGCTAAGATGGGTATCCTAGATGGCAATATTGCTCCTGGTTTGATTCCGGAGGAAGTATGAACTTAAAGGAATCGCTAGAAAGCTTTACAGCACCTGTATATGGTAAAACAAAGCGCAGTCCTGCAACTTACAAAACAGTTGCAGGGCATTGCAGTCAACATCTTGCACATTTGGTCAAAGACTATCGTGCTGTAGATAATGACCAACAGTTGTTGCGAGAGATTCGTAACGACATGGACTACTACCTGCGACGTTATCACAAGTATTGCATTGAAGAACGTGATGGTATGGAAGCGCACTATCACGAAGTTGGTGCAGATGCCGACACGGACTTTGAGCACTTGATCCCTGCGGCTCGTATTCGCGACTTATTGCTCGCAGGAGTTATTACCGTAGAACAGGCTCTCAATGCACCCACAGTAAAATTGAGCCGGGCTAAACACTCAGCCCTTAAGGATGCAGGTTGGGCTAGCCATACTCCAGACATGTGGTTGCCATTTAAACGCTACAGTAACGTCTTTGAAGGAAGTTACCAGACCCACGACGGGACACCGGTTGATCCAAATACATGGACACTTGAAAAACATTTTGAATATTTTAAACACTTGAAAATCTAATTTAGATGCTGTACAATAAAGAATGATAAAATATATTTCTTCACCGGATCTTACGGTAAACATAAGCGGAAACTCAGGCCCGTACTCTAGTGGCGCAGTATATTGGGATGGCAATGCACAGAAATTCAAAGTGATTGATTCCGCTGGCGGATCGCAGGATATGTACGGTGCATCTGCTAGTATTGAATTGGGATCACAGTTTAAGGAAATTCAAGCATGGGTATTAAAAAAGCAAGCCGAAGAACGCGAACTAGAACGTCTCTGTAAAGAATACCCAAACTTGTCAGAAGCCAAGAAAGAATTTGATACAATCTATAAACTTGTTAAGGACTACAAATGATTAAATTTGACAAAGAAGATATTGCACAACGGCGTAACGTACTCTCAGCAGAACTCAAGGACAAGGTTTGTATCGTTGAGTTTATGAAAGTTGATGGAACTCGCAGGGAAATGCCCTGCACTTTAAGCGAATCAGTTATTCCTCCAGCACCAGTTACAAATGGCGAACTTACAAAAACAAAAAAGCCAAACCCAGAAGTTATGAGTGTTTGGTGTACAGATAAAAACAGTTGGAGGTCATTCCGACTGGAAAATGTACTAAGCATTAAACCAATTGAAGGTTAAGCATGTTTGAAACGATCCTTATTGTTTTAGTTTTATTCATGGTATTGCTATGGGCAGTGGGGCAAAAACTAAAACGACACATTGCTGAAGTTGAAGCACAAATGGTAACTGATGTAAAGACCTTATTTGATAAGATCATTTTTATGCGAACTGAGACGCACAATGATATCATCTTTGCTTACAATGCAGTAACCAACGACTTTGTATGTCAAGGAAAAGACATGGAAGAGCTAAACAAAAATTTTGGTTTGCGATTCCCTGGGTCTAAAGGCGTTTTGATTAAACCTGAATCAGAGGAGGTAGTTCCATTATGATTTATACAGTATTCAAATTGCTTTCAGAAAACAATCGTCAGCTACTCTTAGTACAAGACAAGGGCGGCGAAACTTTTCAAATTTGCGTCTATGATGAGCATACAGGAAACACTCTTATGCGCCTAACGAAACCTTCAGTTGAAGAGTTTGAAAGGGCGATCAGTATTATCAAGGAAAAATAATGTGTACTAAATGGATTGTATTATTTGACAACGAAGGCGTTGATACACTAATCCCTTGGACTGATGTGCAAGAAGACATTATTATAAAAAAGCTTTCAGGGGAAAACCTTAATGGCCATCAAAGTCCTCTATCTATTGTTAGTCGCACAATAATGCGAGCCCAACTCAACCCACAGCGTAATCCAGAAGTATGGGCCTATAATACAGCAGGCGATATGGATGTTGACGAAATGCGACAGTTATGGATTGACAGCCCACAGTACATGGCAGACTTGATTAGAACAAAAGGTGATCAGTTATTTGGATCAAAGCCGGGTACAAAGAAAACACCGGTTATTGTTTAGATTTAATTAGTTCTAGAAGCTCGGGACTTTGTAGCACTTCATTATGCCCATAATCTAAAGTTACTTTTTCTGCGGGACCATATAGTTCGTTTTGACTGGCAACTGTAACAACACCATCGTTTGGCCCAACACCCCACAAATCAAATCCGTGTGTACATACTACATTAGTCCAAGGTACAGGAGTTTCTAACAATCGTGTTTGGGCAGTCCATGGTTCCATTCTACTAATCATTTGCAACCAAGGAATTGAAAAGTTAAACATCTTCCAAAAGCCTGCCTGGATCGAACCGCCCCAAGGTGTAGCAACCGAAATAACAGAAGTTACCAAATTGGGATTTCGTTGGGATAGATGCCATGCATATAAACCTCCCATAGAATGTCCAACCAACATACAAGGTTCGGTTAACTCTTTTTCCATTTGCTTTAGGTTTTCTTCGGGGTCAGTCATCATACCCCACTTTAACCGAGTATGATTTTCAATATGAGAACCAATCCAGTTCCAACATACTCCGGATGCATTAGCGCCGTGAATTAATACAATTTTCATTGACAATTACCTTCATCAAGTGCTATACTTATGAACATGAAGCCTAAAATTATTAAAGCACACATGCAGGTAGCTGAAGCCTATGCTAAACTAAGCACAGCTCGACGCTTACAAGTAGGTGCAATCGTTGTTAAAGATGATCGAATCATCAGCATCGGCTACAACGGAATGCCAAGTGGCTGGGATAATAACTGCGAAGACAAAGATTATATGAGTGCAGACGCAGGCGGGTGGCTCAATCCGGATGAAATTCAAGAACGTTGGCCTTTTGAAGAAATCATCGACGGTATAACTCGCCGCTACGCACTTAAGACTAAACCCGAAGTACTACACGCCGAAGCCAATGCTATTGCTAAGGTGGCTCGTAGTCCTGAGAGTGCAGAAGATTCTGTTATTTTTATTACACATGCACCTTGCATTGAATGTGCAAAATTGATTTATCAAAGTGGTGTTAAGCAAGTGTTTTATAGAGATAGTTATAGAAGCGATGCAGGCATTGACTTCTTAAAACAAGCTGGTGTGACTGTTAACAAATTGGAAGAAGAATGAGAAACCACTACTGGACCTGTTCAAAATTTGCTGATTGGGTAAGAGGTACACCTAAGGGCGGAGCCAAGACATCCGACGGTTGGGATGACTGGGAAACTGAAGCAAAGGGTTATCATCCTGTTCGCTACTGGTTAGCTGAAGAGGGTCTTAACTATCTGCAAAATATTGTTTATTTTATTCCAGATAAGTTATACGCCGTCAAATACTACATTAACAATCGCTGGGTCACCAAGACACATGCTCTTACTGCACATCCTAGAAATATCAAGCGTGGCGAGTGGTGCGATGTTGGCAACCGCTTCCTTCCTTGTCTTTTTAATGAGCTTGTCGACTTCGTTGAAGTTGAACTTGCTTGGTGGCACTTGGCATGGAGTGGCAAGGAAGAACGTGCCAAGTATAACATGCCCTGGTGGGCAGTAGGTTGGTTCCGCTGGCGCACATGGCGTTGCCCTCAAGCTGGGTTAGACAATCTAGAATGGCAACGCCAACTTCGTTGGAAAGAAAATGAAGTCGGTGAAAATTCTAAGAATCTTGGCAAGCTAACACCGCAGGCTATTAAAGCACAAGAAATCCTTGATCTTTACAAGTGGTGGACTGAAGTTTATCCTAACCGTCCAGATCCGCATGATGCTAGCGGTTGGACAGGATATTGTGATGCACAGCGCGACCTAAATGGTGGTAAGCTGTTTGGTAGTAAGAGTACTCCAGAGCTTAAGAAGATGAGTAATGCCGCATTGAAGGCCCTGCGAAAAATCGAAGTGCAGTACGAAAAAGAAGACGAGCAAATGATGATCCGGCTCATCAAGGTACGTCACGGACTTTGGACATAATTTGCTTGCATTAGAAAAAATCAAATGTTACAATATACTATGAATATTACACCCATTGGAGAATTAGTATGACGATGCCCGACGAGCGTTATCGAGCGATGCTTGAAGGCATGCGTTTGATTGAGGATCTTTTAATCCCACAAGTTACACCACGTGTACCTGGGCAGATCCGAGAACGTGCTCGTTGGATTATGCGTCATTATCCAAGTGCGTATGACTTAGAACAAATTGCAAACGCAGTGCCAGAAAAACTTTCAACTAAAAATTTTCAAGGACATAAAATCAAATGAACAAATTACACCCTTCCCTACAAGTCAAAGACGTTGTTATTAAAGAAGATCAAGGCTTTCGCCTAAGGATTAAAAGTTGGAAGTGCGTTTCTCCAGCTGATCTAACTTCTCTTGAATTTATTCAGGAAAGTTTGAAAGAGGATGGCACGATTGCACAAACAAGCACGTACAGTTTTTTCATGTACGACGACGAACTTAAGAAATTGGCAGAAAGCCTAGTATGACAGAACAAAAGAAGTGGACTATAACTTTGGAAGAAGATCCGGAACATCCTGGTGAATTAATTATGCCCTTTCCCCCAGATCTTCTTGCACAAGTTGGTTGGGATCTAGGTGATGAACTTATTTGGAAAGATTTACAAAACGGTTCGTGGTCGCTTACAAAGAAAGACGATGAGACCGGCGAAGGAAAGTAACAATGGCTGATGCATACAACTATTACAAACCTGGCAACCATATTATGGTTGACTTGGAAACGCTTGGTACTAAACCAAATAGTCTAATGCTTACTATTGGTGCTATTCGTTTTAATCCCTGGGCTGACGATATTAACAACCCAATGGAAAATATGGATACCTTTTATCGTCGTGTTAGCATTGAAAGCTTTGATGGGTTGGACCACGTTATTGACGATGATACATTAACATGGTGGGGACAACAAAGTGAAGAAGTACGAGCAGAAGCCTTCAGCGAAGATGGCCGTCATGATATACGTGATGTTCTGCGTGATTTCCATCGCTGGTGCGGCGGCATTGACGCTATCTGGGCTAATGGTACAGGCTTTGATTTAAACATCCTTGAGCATTTTAGTCGAGAACTCAAGCGCGGTGTTGCTTGGAAGTACTGGCAAGCTAGAGACGCTCGTACCTTATACGCCCTTGTACCTGGTCTTGATCGCCCTAAGGGTGCCGCGCACCATGCGCTATGGGATTGTTGGAGTCAACTTATTGGTGTTCAACGTGCATTTAAAGCACTTGGTATTAACGAGCTTAAAACACGTTAAACGCTTGATAAGTATCATACAGCGGTCTTGTCGGCATTCATCCCGCTATAAAAATTCTGCAGGCCTATGCTATAAACTAACATAGGAGAATATAAATGGCAAAATATCTTTCAACTAAAACATATGGAAACGACCGCGGTCTATCGTGCTGTTTTAGACAATGGCGTAGTACACATAGTCACTGCTCTTTACTACACGGATACTCAATTGGTATCAAATTAATTTTTGAAAGTGAAACACTAGACGACCGTAACTGGGTTATGGACTTTGGTGGACTCAAAGCATTCAAGGAGTGGTCAGAGTACATGTTTGATCACACTTTAGTAATTGCAGAAGACGACCCTCATCGAGAAATGTTTGAAAAAATGGCCGAACTTGGTTTGCAAGATCAAGGCGGTGTTTGTGATATCCGCATTGTACCAGCAGTAGGATGCGAAAAGTTTGCTGAACTTGCCTATAAACAAATGGACAAAATTCTAAAAACTTTTCAGTTAGGTACTCCATGGTTCCTTGTAGCGCAAGACGGAAAAGTACTAAAAGAATTTAGCTGTCGCTACCCTGTTGGGCAAGGTGTTAAGTTACGTTCAGTTGAAGTGTTTGAACATGCAGGCAATTCGGCTGTGTATGAAGGTTAATCTAATTTAATGAAACTTATTAAGATTGACAATTTGTTAAAATCTTACAGTTTCTTTTTACCTGAGAAACGGCCTACCGAAGCATGGGCCGTTTCTTTTTCTACTGGCGCAAGCCCAAACGAAATTGGAATACCCGGTGACATATTAAACCAAGTACACGACATGTCATCAAAATGGGCGGGGTGGGCATTCCGCACCATTTCAAATGGTAACACCGAAGCAATATTATTGTTTGAAAGTAAAGAAGATGCTGTACTTGCCAAAGTAACCTTCGGAGAAAAACATGTCAATTAAGTCCTGGTTAGGCAAGCAAATAGAGCAGGATCAAAGTAAACCGCTTGTAGTGAGTCCTCGGCATAACGCCGATGAGCTCAATCAGCTAACTAAGAAAGAAGTCATAGCTTATGCACATGCTCACGGGATAGCAATAAACACCCGTAAGAAGAAAGAAGAGCTAATTGACATTATTATAAGGTCGTGAAATGGAACAAGTAACTATTACAGACGAAGCATACGCACAAGTAAAACGCATCATTGACGAAGATCCAAAGTTAGCTGGAGTTGCACTTCGAATCTTTGTACAAGGTGGCGGATGTTCTGGTATGGAATATGGATTTACTTTTGATCAAGAGTTAAATGATGATGATTTTAGCTTTGAGCAAAATGGTATAAAAATAGTCATCGACTCGATGAGTATGAATTATTTGACTGGCGCTACAATTGACTACAAAGATGATTTGTCTGGTTCTCGTTTTGTAATTAACAATCCAATGGCAGAAACAACATGTGGTTGTGGTAGTAGCTTTAGTCCTTATTGACAACGGGGTAAATTTCATGTATTCTAACTACTATACAATGACGTTTGATGAGTTGATGCAACAACAAAACTTGATTATGAAAAGATACAATGCCGCATATACCAGCGGTGCAAGCCAAGAAGTGTTGAATCAAATGCTTGGACATATTGAAGCAATTCGCCATGCTATGTGGGAAATTGGATACAAGCAAAGCTTCGAAGCAAACAAAAACAATGACCCATTCAAAGACAGCATCATATAATATGCCAACAACTATGTTAGCTGAAAATGACTTGGTTGAGTTATTGTACCAGGGAAAAACTGGTCCTCTTACTGTCGGTGAAGACTTGTTAGAATCATATACCAAATCGTGCCAGGCCCTTGGGCAGGAGCCTGTATTTTATACACAGAAGTTGCCAGGCAGTCCCAAGGAAGCTCTTAACGAATGGAATATACCGGACGAATATGCCACATTGGACTTGGATATATACTTTGCTAAGAAAGTTAATTCAGTTGAAGAAGCACTTCGAGTAGCAGAAGAGCTTTCTTTGTTTAGGGAACGCGGCCTAGAACCAATGTTGCGTTTTATGATATATTTGGTTCAGGTCATGAAAGACAATAAAATTGTATGGGGTGTGGGGCGAGGAAGTTCGGTTAGTTCATTTTTGTTATACTTGGTAGGACTTCACCAAATCAACCCAATTAAGTACAATTTAGATATTAAGGAGTTTATTAGATGAGTTCAAATTCGAGGTACAAAACCCATCGAGGACGTGAGTTCAACATGAGTGCCTTTGTTGAGAAAAACGGCGACACTAAAGCCGTTGGTAATGTACCAATGAACGCTCGCGGAGATATCATTGATGCGAAAGGTAATGTAAAAATTCCTACCCAAACAATTAGTCGTGCTGTTTCAAATATCAAGAACAACGAAAGTAAACAAGTCAGCTTAAAGGCAGACGAAAACTTATCGCCGGTTCAAAATACAGCAGTAACAGAAGACTTTAAACCAACAGTAGTGGCAACTAGAGAAATTACAACTATTGACGGAACTGCAACTGAAATTGAATACAGCGATGGAAGTATTCAAGTAGTACCAAAGACACAAACACCAACGAGCTTATAATGAAGATTGTAAAACCATTAAGAGAAAGAATCCTTGCTGAACTGCTAGGTTTGGATCAGCGAGTAACATCCAGCGGAATTATTATTCAAAGCGAAAACGGAAAAGATCGTGGCGTACGACCACGCTGGGCTAGAGTACATTATGTTGGCGAGGGTATTGATTGGGTCAAACCTGGACAATATCTTTTGGTAGCGCACGGACGCTGGAGCCGACAGTTTGAAGTTGAAGGACCAGATGGTCAGCCATTAAAGTTGGTTCACTTGGACAACAAAGAATGCTTACTTGTGTCTGATGAAGCACCTGTTGACGACTATATTGGCTCTGGTATCGACACAACACCAGACGGAGCGAAACCAGAGGACTTTGGCGCAAGATAAGTTGACTTTTGTGTTGCAGTTTGTTAAACTAGCAATATGAAAACTGAATCTTGTACAACATGCGGTAAAGAATATTCACCATCTTGTGATTATCGTCAAGGACGGTGTCCACATCATCCTAGCATAGCAGATCGTTACATTAATGATCCGTACTATGCTAGGTTTTTTAATTTGTTCAAGGCAATAGGAAACTTTTTTAAAAAATGAACGAATCTGTATTATGGGAAATACAAAAGCTAGGATATGCCGCTTACGATCCTAGAATGGATGGGTACGTTCAATTTGAAAAAAAGAAACAACTTTATAAAATACTATGGGCCGTTGAAGAACAACTATCTCGGTGCTCAACATTCTACGGAGAAGAAGAATGGTTACAAGAACATGCCGAGGATGTGTTCTTAGAAAAACTTAAAGGAAAGTCATAATGGAAATTCAACCAAAAGATACAAGCCGCGGACATTTTTATGTAAGCTTAGTAAAAAGCCTTATTCGAATTTGTGCTGGCGGCGCCCTACTAGTTGGTCACGTTGCTGAAGCAGGTGCATTGCTTATTGTAGCAGAGGTTCTTGGAGTACTAGAGGAAATGGTGTAAATGCGTAACCTAGTCTTAATTGATGCGGTAATTGCATTACACGATATTGCACGTCTTGTAGCAGAAGAAGTAGGCCACGGCCAACTGCATGACGATATTAGAAACTGTGCCGATCGGTTGCATGAGTTGTCGATTGTTGACGGCAGAAATAGTAAAATAACAGAAGACATTATTAATAAGGCTAAAGAATGAAAGAATTGTGGGTAGAAAAATATCGTCCTAAGTCAGCAAGCGACTATGTTTGGATCGATCGAGATCAAAAGCACATGGTCGAAACATGGATCCATGACAAGTATATTCCGCATCTGCTACTAGCAGGTAACGCCGGCGCAGGTAAGACTACACTAGCTAAAGTGCTTGTAAACGAGCTTGGGGTTGACCCAGCAGAGTTCTTGCATATTAACGCAAGTCGAGATAACGGTGTTGATTTTCTACGCAACAAGATCAACAACTTCTGTAGCACAATGTCAATGGGCCCATTTAAGGTTGTGCTACTAGACGAAGCCGATTACATTACCCCGCCGGCGCAAGGCATCTTGCGTGGTATGTTAGAACAGTACCACGAAGGTGTGCGATTTATTCTAACCTGTAACTACCCAAACAAGATTATTCCTGCGTTACACAGTCGTCTACAAACTATTACTTTTAAAACACTAGACGAAACAGACTTTACTCGTCGCTTGGCAGAGATTTTAGTAGGTGAAGGTGTTGAGCTTGATGCCGAAACATTGCAGATGTATGTAAAGGCATGCTACCCTGACTTACGCAAAGCAATTAATACTGTGCAGATGCGTAGTACAACTGGTAAGCTGGAAGCGCCAAAAACAGAAGATACTGAAAACGATTACAAGCTTGCTATGGTAGACTTGTTCCGCCAAGGACGACTTCGTGAAGCACGTAACTTGATCATCAAGCAAATTACGCTAGAAGAATACGAAGACATGTATCGTTTTATGTACCGCAACTTAGACTTGTGGGGCAAGGATGAAGATACACAAGATCAGGCATTGTTACTAATTCGTAAGGGATTGGTCAATCATGGACTAGTAGCAGATGCAGAAATTAATCTTAGTGCTACATTTGTAGAACTTGAAAGGCTGGCACGTGGCGGATAAAATTATTCTGACTGACTGCGATGGAGTGCTATTAGACTGGGAAGCTAAATTTAAGACATTTGCAGAAAGACTTGGCTATCAATTTAACCCTAGCCGATTGAATGTCTACAGTATTGGTGAACAGTACAATATATCACATAAGGAAAGTTTAGAATTAATTGAAAAGTTTAACCGCGGCAGTGATTTTGAACACTTAGAACCTTGGCGTGATGCCAAACCTGTTGTTACCAAATTAGCACAGGAAGGCTGGCGCTTTGTTGTCATTACCACAGCCGGATCTCACCCGTGGACACATGGCCTACGTTGGAGAAACCTCGAACGTGTGTTTGGCGAAGGAGTTTTTAATAGTTTACATGTACTCCCGATACACGGTGACAAGAGTACAGAACTAGTTAAATATGCAAATACGGGATATCTTTGGATTGAAGACAAGCCCGAAAATGCTGAACTTGGGTACAAGTTTGGTCTACGCCCTTTATTAATGAATGCGCCACATAATATAAGCTCTTACACAGGGTCTGTCCCGCGTGTAAATACATGGGAAGACATTTACAGGATAATTAATCAATGACGCAACAATTTAGAGATCCATCAGTACTGCGACCATTTCCAAAAGAGCTAGAACCTTTTAAAGGATTAATTTATTGTCCTTTAGATTTGCCGCCGCCGCCGGTAATCGACGAAGAAAAATTGTTTGGGTATATCCACATGCGCCATGAGCGCGACAAAGGAACACTTGCAGGTAGTGTTGCAGGAGCAGTTGGACCAATTCCGTTAGATAGTCCTTGGTTGCAATATACTGCAAGTTGGTCTAAAGAAAAGAACACCTATCCCTGGCGTTTACTTCATATTATGAGAAGTGACTTTGCAGAAAACGGCTGGGAGTTTTACGACGAGTTTAAGGAGTGTTTACCCGAGCTTGCGGCATATATTGAAAGCTTGCCAGTAAGTGAATTTTATACAATCAGTTTGCTAAATCAAAAAGCAGGTGTTGATGTAGGATTGCATACTGACCCTGACGTGTGGTTTGGTTTGCGATTTTATGCTGTTAATAGAAGCGATGCTAAGATTTTCTTCCAAAAAGCAAAGAACCCGCAAGACAAGCGACTGTTAAATCTAACATACGATGAAAATGGTAAAGTGAAACAATTGCCTTGGAGCGACTTTGTTGAAGATGAAAAGATTTACGCAAAGTATCCACAACCTTGCTTTCCATTCCACTTAACTACTACACATGCCGGGCATGGAGTAGAAGCCGTTCCTGATGACAATGAAAACTCTCGTGTCACTGGGTTTATCATTTGTAGAGTTAACCCTGCCGAGTATGCCGAATTACTAGCGAGAAGTGTAGAGAAGTACAAAGACTATGCTATCTGGTGGTAAAATAATTGAGTTTGTTGATCAAGTACCGGGACTGATTGAACCAATAGGCATCACAGTAGACATTACACGACTACAAAATGCAGTAAGTGAGGTCTTTACCAAGGTAGGATTTAACGAAGCATTTGCATTTACTAATCCAAGAAACCAGATTAGTTTCAATTTGAATCATCCAACTAAGATTCCTAGCACTGTCAAGAATATACACTATGGTGTTCTTGCAACAAGCGAAGACAATTTAGTAGATTTTGGACTGGGGTGTAAAGACTTTACTGTACTAGATCCGCTTGTTGTTGGAACTTATATTGAAGAGGTAGTTTCTATCGTTGCTAACTGGCATAACTCAAATAAGTTACACAAAGGGACGATTAATCGAGTACACAGTGCAATTTTAGGAAATAGTGCAGGATTTCAATTCCACTCAGACCAACACACTACAATTAGATATCATATTGCACTAAGCACAAATGATTTATCTTACATGATGTCTATTGTTAATAACAAGGTAAAAGCAACCAACATACCAGTAGATGGTAGAGTCTGGTTATTAGATACTCGAGTATTGCATACCGCAATGAATCTTGCACCAAACCGGTACAATGAAAAAGATCGAATACGCAATCACTTGATCATTAGTGTAAGTCAATGAAATGGGCCCATTGGGCCCATTTTTTAGTCGCCGTATATACGAAGAACTTCAGCTACAGCAGGATGACGTTCAACATGCTCTTGTGCGAATTCGACTAGTGCCATTCTGGAGCTTGGATCGGCAGTTAGTCGTTTGATAAAGTCAGCAAGGCCGTTGTCTTCAAAGCCTCGATCGTGTTGATTTAAGTCGCCGGTGATGATCATCTTAGATCCGTCGCCGATACGTGTTAACAACATTTTCATCTGACTAATGGTTGAGTTTTGCAACTCGTCGCCAATGATTACACAGTTTTTAAAAGTGCGGCCGCGCATATAAGCAAGTGGAGCAATTTCAATCACTTCGTCTTCAAGCATAGACTCAATTTGTTTTGGTGTCCAGAAATCGCGAAACACATCCATAATTGGGCGTGTCCAAGGAGCCATCTTTTGCTCAAGTGTACCTGGTAGGAAGCCGTGCTGTTCATCAACACTAACTGCCGGTCTGGTAATCACAATTCTTTCGATTTCTCTGGCTTTGAGTTGCTTGATCGCCCACAAAGTCGCAATGAGTGTTTTACCTGTGCCTGCTGGGCCAAGTGCAAATACCATGTCTTTTTTGGGGTTTTCTAAGTGCGCCAAGTAGTCTTCTTGACGTAAGTTGCGAGGCATAATTTCAACTCGCTTGTATTTGGAGGGTTTCTCTGTGTCTCTAAAATGATTTAAATCAATGACTGCGTTACCATCAAACGCCGCTTTACGGTCTGCGTGGTGGTCACCACGGTTAGATCGTTTTTGCTGTTTTCTCATCTTGCTCCTTTACAATATGTATATTGCTGGGCTGATTTCATTAATTTTTACAAATTTTGCAATACAACCCAGCTTAGCCGGGTTGATTCATCGCTGAACCAAAAGTATTTAACTCGGACCCTAAACTTGGGTAGGTTAATGGCAATAATATGCTAAATATCTTACTATGCCAAAACAAGACGCAATTTATAAAAATTTAGACAACATACACAATAGCCCTAACGTTATTGATACTCTGGTTGAAATCGACCGAGTATTAGATCGCATGGATGTGTATGCATATGAAAACTGGATTTGCGGCGAAATTGTTGACGGTCCCTTTGTTGAAAGGCATTGGGTTGAGTTAACACTAATGTACCCGCCAAAAATGATGCCTAACCCTGATGCCGCTATGCGTTTAGTAAAGAATGGCTGTAAGGTTCAGTTTGGTAAAGATACACTAGAAACATTTGCAAAAGTTGAAAACCCAGAAGACGTTGTTACTACTTCTACAGGACAGCGTGTACCGCGTACAATTAAAAAGTCTGTATGGTTAGTTAACCTTCGTATTCCTAAGGCGCTACTAGATGTAAGTGAAGAAATTAAAGATATTGATGATATTGACTACGACAGCATTGAATCTGCTTACGATGAAGAACTAGATGGTGAACAAGGTTTACAAAAGACCGAACAGGCAGAAACACCGGAGGCTCCAAGTGAAGAAGTACAAGCTTAACGAAAGCCTTCGTGAAGGCGACTTGCGTGATACAGTAGCTGAGTTGCTAGAAATTGATCGTTACAAACCAAAGTTAGGAACAGAAGCCGAAACAGTTGTAGTTGCATTTAAAGCCAACTCTATTGAGGCCGCTACAGACCTTGGTGCTTACTTAGAATGGTCTGCGGCAGGTATTGAGGACGTTGAAGTAAGCGATGCAAGCGATAAAGATGGTAAGTTTCACGTTTATATTGAGCTAAAGCGTTTACCAGGTTTAGTTCAAAAGATACTTGATATTGTAGAAGATGTTGAACATGCTACAGGATCACAGCAATGGAAATTTGTAGGAATGGACGGTAAACGGTCCGACTTGACACTAGGTGAACTTTCAGCTAAAATTGTGCAAGATCCAAAATTATACGAATTGCCAGCAAGCAGTCGTGATTGGTATCTAAGAATGAAAAACTTAACTCAATATTAAAGTGTCAAAAGAAGATAGTTTTAAATTAAAAGGTCAAGTGACCGAAGCATTACCCAACGCACAGTTTCGAGTAGAATTAGAAACTGGACAAGAAGTACTAGGGCATTTGGCAGGAAAGTTGCGAGTCAACAGAATCACAATCATACCAGGTGATTTAGTTGATATAGAAATGAGTCCATACGATGTCACGAAGGGCAGAATCGTGTATAGACACAAGGGATAGAATTATAAATGTGGATACTTAACTGGTTACCTGATATTGTTTTTCACCTGATACTAATTGCAGGTGTTTTGTGTTTGCTGGCTGGTTTTGTATTAAAATTTATTCCCTTTGTTCGACAATACCAATTGCCGTTGCAGGTGATTGGTATTTTGTTGACCATACTTGGTGTATGGTATGAAGGTGGTATTGCCAAGGATGCTGAATGGAAAGCTCGCGTAGCAGAGTTAGAAACTAAGGTAGCACAAGCAGAAGCAAAGTCTGCACAAGTAAACACCAAGGTAGTAACTAAGGTAGTTACAAAAACACAGGTAATTAAAGAAAAAGGCGACACTGTAGTCAAATACATTGACAGAGAAGTTGCCAAATATGATGCACAATGCAAGATTCCTGAAGCGGCAATCAAGGCGCACGATGCAAGTGCATTAAACAAAGCAATTGAAGAAACAGTATTGAGTCCAAATAGCGTTATTAGTACTACCGATCATAATGCATTGGCCGCACCGAAAGCAAAGAAATCATGGCGAGATCACTTACCCAAATAACTTTACTGGCACTAGCCAGCATCATGCTCACAGGTTGTTTAAAGACTGTGCCAGTCAAGCGATCATTTCCTGAGGTGCCAGAGATCTTACTTAAAGAGTGTGACCCATTAAACACAATCAACAAGCCTGAAGTTAAGCTTTCTGAACTAATGGAAACTGTTACTAAGAACTACGGCAAATATCATAGCTGTGCCGCTGTTGTAGATGCATGGCAAGACTGGTACAAAGAGCAAAAGAAAGTCTTTGACGAGGTGAAATAGTATTGACAGTTATCTATAACTGTAATATACTTTGCTATGGACTATTATAAGGTTTTAGGTCTCTCATCAGGTGCAAGCGAAGAAGAAGTTAAAAAAGCTTATCGTAAATTAGCATCTAAACACCATCCTGACAAGGGCGGGGACACCGCCAAATTCCAAGAAATACAAGCGGCATACGAAGCTATCACTAGCGGCAAGGCCAACCAAAGCGCCGATTCTGAATGGGCACATGATATGCGATCGCAGGGCTGGTACGACCTACATGAAATGTTTAATATGGGTCGTCGAGCAGGTGGCCGCAACTGGACGTTTAAAACCGGTTGGCAAGAAGAAATTTCAAATCCTGATGTAAACATTAATATTCCATGCACATTAGAAGAAGCCAATAGCGGCTTTTCTAAAACAGTCGAATTTACATTGCCCGAAGGTACCGAAAAACGTATTGATGTAACGTTTCCCCCTGGAAGCACTAAAGATCTGAAAATAAGATATTCAGGCGAAGGCAGTAGGATAATGCCACAGGCAGCACCGGGAGATCTTTACATCAAACTTAACATTCAGCCGCATAGCGTATGGACAGTTGACCGTGCTAACCTTCACGCTACTGTTAAAATTAGCGTATGGCAAGCAATGTTTGGCACAACTGTAGAGATACAAGACATAGCAGGATCATTAATACAAGTATCTGTTCCACCAGGGTCGCAACACGGATCTCAATTACGCCTTAAGGGTAGAGGTATGAACATACGTGGGTCAAATGAAAAAGGCAATGCCTTCCTTGAAATTGAAGTTGCAATACCAAAACTAGATCCTGAGGATCGAACCAAAACAATACTTGACGTAGAAAACAAAAAGTAGTAAAATATAGGTATGCTAGAACTAGTCAATGAAAATCATCCAATACTATCAATGGAAATGCCGCAGGTACCCGAAGGGGCAAACCTAGAAGCACTTACCAAAGATATGTTTTTAATCATGTGGAGCAATGGCGGTATTGGATTGGCCGCGCCCCAGGTGGGTATTGCATTGCGTGTATTTGTAATGGGCCCACAAGAAGGCCCTCACTATGTTTGTATTAATCCAGAAGTTGTGGAAATAGGTCCAGAAGAAATAGGTCCAGAAGGGTGTCTATCCTTCCCTTCTCTGTGGTTAAATATTCGTAGACCAACTTGGGTTAAAGCACGTTACAATACCCTTGATGGTCAAGTTGTAGAACAACGGTTTGAAGGATTACTAGCAAGATGCTATCTACACGAGTTGGATCACTTAAATGGTAAAACATTTGATAAAAAGAGTTCTGTGTTAAGTTTAAAGCTTGCAAGAGCACGTCAACAGAAAAAACTCCGTAAATTAAAAAGGTAATTATGAGTCAAGAAGAAAACAACGGTCGCATTAACGAAGTTATTGCAAAGGCTTTTCAAGAAGCACTTAACCGTGAGCACGAGTATGTTACTCTAGAGCACATTTTACGTGTCATGCTCGACGAAGAAGAAATTAGAGATGTCTTGACTGAGCTACAAGTCGATGTATCCGCATTGCGCGAAGAAATTGATAATTGGTTACGTGAACAAGAAGACATTCGCGTCGAGGGCGTTACTAAGCCACGCAAGACTGCAACATTAGAACGTTGCTTTAACCGTGCGTATACTCAAGCTATTTTTGCTGGTCGTGGCCACATGGAACCATTGGATGTGCTTATTAGCATTTCCTCAGAAAAGAACAGCCATGCAAACTTCTTCTTAGTTAAGAATGGAGTTACCAAGGATGCTATTATTGGATATGTTGGTCGTCTGAAAGATGGTCGTAGCAAAGAAAGTAAAGTTGCTAAGAAACGTGATAGCGAAAAGATCCTTGCCAAGTATACAACAAACTTGAACAAAAGTGCAGAAAAACAACTTATCGATCCGCTAATTGGTCGAGAAAAAGAAGTGTTCCGTTTAGCGCAAACACTTACCCGTAAGAAGAAAAACAACGCTATTATGGTAGGCGAACCTGGTGTAGGTAAAACTGCCATTGTAGAAGGACTTGCTGTTGCTATTGTACGCAACGAAGTTCCTGAAGTACTAAAGAAGAAAACTGTCTATAGCTTAGATATGGGTAAACTGCTTGCTGGTACACGTTATCGCGGCGACTTTGAAGAACGTATGCAACATGTTCTCGAAGCACTTGAAGAACGCGACGACGCCATCCTGTTCATCGACGAAATTCACATGATTATGGGTGCTGGTGCTGGTGGTCAAGGTAGCATGGACGTTGCTAACTTGCTCAAGCCAAGTCTTGAAAAAGGCAAGCTACGTTGCATTGGTAGCACAACCTACGAAGAGTTTCGCGAAAACTTTGAGAAAGATCGGGCACTACTGCGCCGCTTTACTAAGATTGATATTGAAGAAATGTCAGTTGAAGAAACTAAAACAATGCTTCGCCGTGTAGCACCGGTATACGCAGAATATCATAAACTTGTAATTGGTGAGGAAGCAATTGACCTAGCAATTGACCTATCAATGAAGTATATGCTTGATAAGAAATTGCCCGATAAAGCAATTGATATTATTGATGCGACAATGGCACATTTGCGTGTCACAAATATTGCCGAAGGCACTGTTATTACTAAAGACCATATTCGCCAAGAAGTGAGCGACATTACTCGTGTTCCTCTCGATCAGCTTGGTGAGCAAAAGAATGTTGCAGTTGCTGACCTTGAAAGCCGTATGCGTACAAATGTGTTTGGCCAAGATGATGCAATTGATCGTTTAATGAACATGGTGTATATTGCCAAATCTGGACTTAAAGAAGTAAATCGCCCAATGGCTAACTTCTTGTTTGTTGGTCCAACTGGTACGGGTAAGACTGAACTTGCTAACCAGCTAGCAGAAGGTCTTGGTATGGAAATAATTCGCTTTGATATGAGCGAATACAAAGAGCCGCATAAAATTGCATCATTGATTGGTAGTCCACCTGGTTATGTTGGTTACGGAGAAGGCAAAGCAGGTAGCGGTAAGCTAATTAATGAATTAGAACGTGCTCCTAACTGTGTTCTATTATTTGACGAAATTGAAAAAGCTCACCCTGACGTTATTCAAGTATTGCTTGGATTGATGGATAATGGTATTGTTACAGGCTCTGACAACAAACAAGCAAGTGCTCGCAATGCGTTTGTCATCTTAACAAGTAACTTAGGTGCTGTAGATAGCGAAAAGAATGTAATTGGCTTTGGTGGTGGATTTAATGAATCTGCTAGCGACGAAGCAGTTAAGCGTTTCTTTAGTCCAGAGTTCCGCAACCGCTTAGATGCTGTTGTCAAGTTTAATCGCTTGCCTAAAGAAGTTATCCGTCGTATTGCTGACAAGTTTATGACACAAGTACGTGTACAACTTAGCGAGCAAAACCAGTCAATTGTTATTGAAGACTCTGCACTTGATTATCTTGCTGAGCATGGTTATAGCGAAACAATGGGTGCCCGTCCAATGAAACGACTAATCAATGAGCAAGTTCGCTTGCCTATTGCTAAACGTATTATTAAAGACGGTCTAACAGTGCATCATATCAGTGGTGCCAATGGTGAACTAGTAATTTCCTGATGAAAATTCATAATACTCAGAGATTGTTCTGGAAACAATGGCCCTACAAGGCCATTGTTGAAATTCGACCAAATGTTACTCAATACGGTTGGCGTAGATCTACAAACGAAGAACGTGCTCAACGTTTGCAGGAATTTACGCTAGTCGAGCGTTGGTGTAAGGCACGATTTCCAGAAGCTGGGATTCGTAAAGAATCCCATTTAAGTGTATTTTTATCAACCCAAGAAGAGCTAGATACACTTATTGACCATTACGGTCACCGAATACTTGAAGTGTGGAAACCAGCAAGTGAGTCTGCTAGAGATTTGCTATTGGCACATTCTTATGATGTTGTTCGTGCAAAACCCTGGTATAATAAATTTCCAATTCGTGCTAGAATCTTATACAACAATGATTTTAGAACACAGACTTTGCCAACATTTAAACAAGCAGTAAATTCCATTGGCGATGAAAACTGGTTTGCGGCAGGACTCCTTAAAGAGTTAATTGAAAAAGAAGAGCTACCTAATGTTTACGGTTGGGGACAGCCGTTACATTTATACCTTGCCAGTGCTGATGATGCCGCAATGCTACGTTTAATGTGTGGGGATAGTATTAATCGTTTTGAACGAATAAGAACCCCCTAAAAATTAGCTTAGCCGTATAACAGGGCCTCCGCGCTAAATACAGTCGGAGGCTTTTTTAATGGCAAAAATACACGAAGAATTAATCGTAATCAAACTGAGCAAATTGCATAAAGATACCCAAACAGTAGGTACGCTTGTCAGCGAAGAAACAGTAGCTAATTTAGAAGCAGTTGTGCAACAATTAGTTGGTGACGATGTAGTTGTTGAAGTAATTAAGGAATAATAACATGAGTATGCGTAGCCAAACTATGTTGATTGCTGACGGCAATTTAGACCAAACTGGACAAGCTGTCCGTGCTGATGGTTATTACGGATATGCAGATGGCTTGCATACAGTAGGGTTTTATTTGAAGAATTTTATTGGTAGAATTTATGTTGATGCTACCATTAGTGACAATCCGGGCGAAAACGATTGGTTTCCAATTGCACTTGGTGACTTAGAATTTGCTGACTATGAGTCAGCAACAACTGGAATCGAAACTTTTAACATTATAGGAAACTTTGTTTACCTACGTGCAAAGATTAAAAGAAGTCACTTAGGACAAAATGTAAGTGCCTTAGGTACTTGCGAAAAAGTTACACTAAGCCTATAAGGCAGGAGAATTACAATGGGTATTAGAGCAAGCTCAGGCGGCCAATTAAGCGGAGGAAACACTGGGGGTGGAGGCGGTGGTGTTACCGTTGAACAGGTACAGGACATTGTTTCTGAATCTGTAACCGCAGCCACAGACGTTGAAGGTTTACGCCTTACATCAGTATACGATGATGCCCTTGGAAAAATAAGATTAAACTTAGCAACCCAAGGCGCCCCAATTACTAATGTTGTGCCTGCTAGTATTGGCATTAAAAGTGCCGGAACTCCAATTGGTTCGGCAAAAGAGTTTAATTTTAGCGGTACAGGTATTCAATCAATTACACTAACAGATGATGTTGCAACTATCAACGTTGAAGGCGGCGGCGAAGGAATCTCTGGAATTAATGTGTCACAAAACGGTGGCGCACAAAGTCAAGTCACTGGATTAAACTTCATTGGCGCAACTGTAACAGTAGGTGAAGATGGAGCAACAATCAGCATTGACGGTGGTTCGTCAAGTGTTGGTAGTGTTAACGGACAAACCGGTACTGTAATTCTTAGTACCGATGAAGTACAAGAAGGTACAACCAACAAGTATTTTACAAATAATAGATTTGATCAACGTTTTAATGCCAAGACAACAGACAACTTAATAGAAGGTAGTGGTAATTTTTACTTTACCAATGCACGTTTTGATCAACGTTTAGCAACAAAGACAGCAGACAACATTGCCGAAGGTAGCTCAAACTTCTACTTTACAAATAGTCGTTTTGATAGTCGCTTGTCAACTAAGACAACAGACAACATTGCTGAAGGTTCAACAAACAAATATTACACAGATGCTCGTGCAAGAGCCGCGTTCAGCGCAGGCACAGGCATTAGCATCAGCGGTGGTGTAGTAAGTGTAAACGCAATACCAAACAGTGGTCTACAGAACTCAAGCGTTACTATTGCTGGCAAGACTGTAGCATTAGGTGGTTCTGCAACAATCGCAGTAGGCGACTTGTCAAACGTTGACTTGGTCACTGATGCACCAGACTTAGGACAAGCTCTTGTTTGGAACGGTACAAAATGGGTACCAGGTGCTCCTACAGCTAGCGGTACAGTTACAAACGTTAACGGCCAAGATGGTATGGTAGTTTTAACCACAACTGAAATCAATGAAGGCACAAACTTATACTATACAACAGCTCGTGCTAACACAGACTTTGATACAAGACTTGCTACCAAGTCAACAACAAACTTAGTTGAAGGCACAAACTTATACTATACAACAGCTCGTGCTAACACAGACTTTGATACAAGACTTGCTACCAAGTCAACAACAAACTTAGTTGAAGGTACTAACCTGTATTACACAGATGCTCGTGTTGATGCAAGGGTATCAACAACAAACTTGTCAGCACTTGCAGACGTAACAAGCGATTCTCCTCTTGTTAATCAAGTTCTTAAGTGGAACGGTACAGCATGGGCACCAGCATACGACCAAGCAGGCGCAGGTATATTCTCAGTGACTGCTCAAGTTGACTATGATGCATCGGGTAATTTAACGGCCGTTACTGTATTAAATGGAACTGCAACTGCAACAATTACCAATGCAACTTCTGCGGCATGCGAAGTAACATTTGAGTTTACTAATGCAAGCAATCCTCCATTAACAACTGTTGTTTATGGATATCAACGTGTAACAAACGTTTATGTACAACGTGCCGTTGATGCTAACTTTACAAAACGTATTATTGCTGGTGGCGGCACAAGTGGTGCTCCAACAGCATTTACAAGCTTTAGTTCTGGAACAAACACAATGGTGTTGAGTTTAACAAAAGCCTTAACAGGAGCAAGCGCATCTGCGGGACAAACAACCCACTGCGTAGTACAATTTACTTTGGTGTAATAAATGGGAACAATTAATAATTGGAAAACCACCTTTATTGGAATTAACAAACCAGCTAAGGTAGTAACAGGAACAGCAGACAGCTTTGCACCTGCGGCACTTTGGCCGTATGCAAACGGCGAAGCTGATCCTTACTGGTCAGGCGGCGTTAACCCAAGACCATATCGCTGGACAGTTACTTTCAGTATCATTGAAAGTTTCCACGGTAGCCATTTAACACGTACTCCATTTCGTTTTAATGCTAACGACATTGATGTTGGCGACTTTGTAGCAGGTGCAGAGGATGGTAAAGTTTGCGAAATTATGAGCATTCTTTCCAAAGATGACTTTACGCTAACTGCCATCGTCGAAGATAGATTGCGTTATAATACATTCCGCAGTGCAACTGGTGATGGCTTATTCACTTGCCCAGGTAACGTTATCTTTTTCCAAATTAACGAACTAGGTTATCCAATGATTGACCCAGTTCCAAGCACAGCAAGTTCTACATTCGCTGACAACGTACTAAGCAGATTCCAATACATGAACCCGCTTACAAACTATGTATTGATAAAAGAAAACCATGGTTTTCAGCAAGGTGATGCTATCTGTATTGAGAATGGCGAGTTTGTTCTAAGCACTGCCAACAACGTTAACAAGTTCGTTGGTACTGTTGTTTATCCAGGTCCTGGACCTGATCAGTTTATTCTTAGACCAGCAAACGGTATCATTGACTTTGTTCCTAATTTGCCAGGGGCAGTAGGAGATTACATTTATCCAAGCGTCGATGGCACTGGTGATTTAACAGCAGGGGATGAAAGTCGTAGACCAATTTTCTTAAAAATTGCGGCTGCAATACCTACATATACAATTGGCACTAACACAGATACACAAGGCGTTGATGGCGACATTATTAACATCAACGGCTTAGAAATTGTTTTAAATGAAGCAACGCTAGACCAAGCTATTGAAATTATTAACAACAGCACCAACGTCCATAAAATTACAGCTAGTAAAGTCAACGCACCAACTAGCATGTCTACAGACGGTGACGAGTTAGCATTAGGCGTCATCGCTGGCGTGGTTCCGTTTACAGCAAATATCAACGGAGTAGATGTAGAATTTACAACAACTACAAATGGTGGCATTACATTCGGTGATCCAACATACGCTGATGTTAATGATATGGTAAACGACATTAACATCGCCGGAATTGAAAATATTGTAGCAAGTGTTAGCACTACCGGTGAACTAGTATTAACACACATTATTGGTGGTAGCATCACAATTACTAACGTTTCAGGAAATAACTTTGCTGGACCAGCAAGCGCCAGCGGCTTACCATTAAATGTTCCTGCCAACACAACAACATACGTATTGAAACTTACCGATCCAAACGGTGGGCCAATGACATTGCGTGATATACAAGGTACATTTTTTACAAACGCCGGAGTCATTAGCGGGCAAAACGGTCGCTACGCAATTGGTCTAAACATTGAACAAGGTATTCGTTCAGGTGGAACTACTGTTGTAGCAAATATGGCCAGCAGAGATGCACTAAACGCATTAGTAGGCGACCAGTGCTATGTTATTGATGATGGCAATGGCGAATGGGCTACGTTTGTATACGACGGAGCACAATGGACCAAGGTAGGCGGTCAGCGAGCAGTTGCAGTTGACGCACGTACTATCACAGAAACAATTGACCTCCCAGGGACAACAACTACAATTGGTACAGTAAGCGAAGATCGCAGAGTTATGAATGTTAGTGTTACTGTACTAGAAGATCTAATGGACGCACCAGACTTTACAGTTGAAGTTGGCGAAGAAACAATTTGGCAGTTTAGTCAACACGGTGCACCATTTGCTGGCGTATACTCAGTTGAGTCAGACTTGATGACACTAAACAGAGAAGACATTATAATTAACATTCCAGAAAACACAGCAAGTGGAAGTGTAAAGATTGAGGTAACATACATATGAGCAAACAGTTCAATAATGCCGCTGGTACAACATCAAGCGAGTTTGCAATTGGTGTAGGCGCTAATAACGTAAGACATATTGTACTAAGTGCAGTTTGTTCTACTGGCAACACTGTAGCATTAGATCGTGCTGGAAATGAAATTAATGTAACCGGCATTGAATTTTTTGACTTAAAAATGTTAGCAAAAGATCAGTCTGGTAACGTAGCAACTAAACAACTGCGTGGCACCGTGGTTGTTGGTGGAAACATAACAAAGATCGAAGATATCTTTGAAGAAGGATTTAATGGTGATGTGGCGTTAACCTTGAATGGTAACACATTGTCTATTACATGTGCCAAAGGCACAGCAACTACAGCAACATATAGTGTTTATGTTGCACTACAACGAATTGAATAAGAGAGATAATCATGAGTACAATCATTGACGGTAGACTATTTGTAAAAATTTCAGAATTAGAAGAAGGATCAAATTTTAAATCAACTGATGAATTTGTATTCGTACAGGATGGAACTACGCTAAAGATTAACGGGCAGGTAATCACCGACAGTGTAGTAGAGCTTGGCAATTTAGCAAGTAAAGGATATGTTGACGCTATTGTTGCTGGTGCGCCTGATCTATTAAACACATTAGACGAACTTGCCGCGGCACTTGGTGATGATGAAAACTTTGCGGCAAATATTACCGCAATGATTAACGAAAAGGTTAGCCCTTCAAACTTTGAAACTTACTTTGATAGCGTACTAGCCGCAAGAAACACATACCACTTATCAGAGGGCAGTAACTTATATTTTACAACAGAACGTGCTCGAAACGCAGTTTTTGATTCTGATGATCTTATAAATTTTAAGAACGGCGGACAGGTTGGTAATGCACAATTAGTACATGAAGGTATTGGTAGCTTTATTCAAGGCATGGACATTTATTCTCCTGCAAGTCACGAATGGGTTCAGTTAAACTATGACGACCGAAACTATGTTTGGGTGGCCAATGATTTTGTTGGTATTGATGTTAGCAATGAAACGGGCTATGTAACTTGGCGCTTTACTGGCGACGGAGTAATGAAGTTGCCAGCTGGTGGTGATATTGTTGACGTCAACGGGAACAGCGTATTAGGTGGCGGTGGATCAACAGTAACAAATATTAATGACCTTGCAGATGTAACAATTACAAATCCTACAGCAGGCCAAGTTTTAAAATATAACGGGACTGCCTGGATCAATGATACAGATTCAAGCGGCGGCGGAGACGGCACAGTTGGAAACGATCCAACATTTAATAGTGTAACTGTTACAGATTTAAATGTACAAAATGTTGAATTCACCGGGACTGGTGCCGTTACAATTACAAGTGGAAATGACTTGAACTTTGTTGCGGCAGGACAGGTAACAATTAACGGCGAGACTTTTATAAGTTTAGAAGATCTAAAATCCGTTGTAGCATTGTCAACAGACTTTGCAGATTTCAAATCTAGAATTGCAGGAATTTAAAAATGCGCGAATATGTTATAACTGTTGCAGACCCATCAGTCTGGGACACACTATGGAATGAGTTAACAGTAGATGGTTTAGGGGATAATTTTATACCACAACGAGAAATTGAAGTTATCAACGAAAGACCATTTAATGACTTTTGTGCCCACTTTAATCTAACAGACGAAGAAGCAGAATTAATTCGTCAAGATCCACGTGTACAAAATATTGAGCTAAAGGCAGACTTACAACAAGATGTTAAAAAAGAACACTTTGGTGTTCGTAACGGGAATTACGATCGCAATCCTGCCAGTACAACAGCTGACATGAAAAATTGGGGGCTACTTCGATGTATAAACCAAGCTGATCCTTATGGTACTTCAACGAGCCTGACACGAGATTTTACATACAACTTAGACGGTACAGGAGTTGACATTGTTATCATTGACTCTGGCGTTGAAGCAGGCCACCCTGAATTTGCAGTTAACCCTGATGGAACTGGTGGTAGCCGTGTTGTAGATTTTAATTGGGCAAGTTTAAATGTTCCAGGTACTCCATCTAGTGCAAGCATTGGAGGATATTTAGGGGACAGTGACGGACACGGAAGTAACTGTGCCAGTATTGCTGCCGGCAACACATGCGGTTGGGCACCTGGTGCAAAAATTTATAGCATTCGTATTTTTGGTGGTTACAGTATTAAGACTGGTCAGTACCTAGGTGAAATTGACAGTGATATTTGTTTTGACTTAGTGCGTGCCTTTCACTTGAAAAAAATTGCAGAAGGTAACACACGACCAACAATTTGTACAAATAGCTGGGGATACCGTTCAAGTGGCTACAGCGCAATGACATATACTGTATACCGCGGCACACAATATAATATAACTTCAGCAAATCCTGCTTATGGACAGGTTTACTTTTACCATCCTTATATTGTAAACTATTTAAATGCATCTGTAGAAAACTGTGCGGCAGCTGGTGTTATTTTAGTTGGTGCGGCTGGCAACTATCGACACAAGATTGATGTTCCTGGTGGCCCTGATTACAACAATTATTACAATTATGGTGGATTTGAAAATGTGTATTATCATAGAGGATCTAGTCCAACGTGCGCCCCAAGTATGATCAACGTTGGCGCGATTGATAGTATTGTTACTAACCCACCAATTGAAAGAAAGGCAAGCTTCAGCGAAACTGGTCCTCGTGTTGACATATATGCCCCTGGTGTAATGATTATGGGTGCTTACGCTAATAAACCTTACCAGACTTACGCTGTAGCGGACAGCAGAGCAAGTGGGTACTACTTAAATAAAATATCAGGCACTAGTCAGGCAACGCCACAGGTTACAGGCATGCTAGCATGTGTGCTACAAGCAAGACCAAATATGACTACTTCACAAGCCAAAAAGTTTTTAAGTGATTATAGTTCTAAAAATGTATTAAATGAAAATTCATCCGGTGGTACAGGATATTCTAACTTGTTCTATCTGCAAGGTGGAAATAATAGATATTTGTATCAGCCGTTTAAATCATCAATTCGAGGAAGCGTTACTAGCTAATTGTATGGACCCAACATTAACTCCATTTCAAAAACGATTTGGTAAAGAGTTTGATGCGCCCTTGGTAAAAGGCAACGAGTTAGTTGAAATGCAATTAAATCGTTCAACGATAAGAAGTTTTATACCAAGACCGCTAGAAGATGGACTTTTAGATTTATTAGTAAGTGCCGCAGTGTGTTCTGCAACAAGCGGCGCACTGCAATCTTATAGTGTGCTTGCACTTAGCACCCCCGAAGAAAAGGCAAAGCTGTTTACAACAAAACAAAGTCAAATGGTAATTGGTGCAGTGGACGGACACAATGTTCGGGCAATAAATGACTGTTCAGTTTTTCTAATATGGATTGCCGACCTGAGTAGGATCGATTTCTTATTAAAAAACTTGACCACGGATAGCGACCTACTTGCACAAACTACAAGAGCAGAGTATAATTTAAAAGCAATCATTGATGCAACTATTACAGCGCAAACATTTACAATGCTAGCAGAATCACTAAATTTAGGAGTTATGTACTGTGGCGCTATTCGACAGATTCCAGCAGAGCATTTTGAAAAGGAGTTCGGATTCCCTAAATTAACATTTCCTGTGTTTGGCATGGCTGTAGGTTATCCGCGCCCGGACGCAAGAAGAACAATACAGCCTAGGATTTCCCCTGCTACTGTTTTGCACAAGGGATCTTATAAACAATTAAACAATATAAATGACTTTGAAAGAGAAAACATATTGCACCGCGGGACAGTCGAAGCAGGTAACCGCGGCAGGTTTGACTATACCGAAAGAATTGTAGAAAGAATGAGTGTTTCTGGCAGTAAAAAGGATGTAGGTAGTAGCTTGAAGCACATGGGTTTTAATTTTGATTAAGGATCATATTATGGAAATACTAGAACCAAAACACTATGTAAGAATCTGCGTTGAGCGCGAACTTACAGAAACTGAGTTCGAAGATATTACTGAAATTGTCGACGATGAAATTGGTGATATCGTCATATCAGATGATGTTCTTGAACATATTAACGAAAATGGATTAGTGTGCTATGTGTTCCAATTGAGCACTGATATTGTACATAGCGAGCAAGGTTCGGTCGCAGGCGACTTAATCAGCTATGAAATTGATCAAGTTATTCCCGAAGGCCTGCATTGGGAATTAGAAGCAAGCACCGAAGACGTTGAACTTGATGTGCCAGACGATGCAACCGAAGAACAAGTACAAGAAGCCGCTGTCAATTACTTTCGCAATATACTAAAAGGTTAATGCTTTACACTCCAGCATCACTTGAACTGTTAGGGTACACTCGCCGAAGCGAATCCTGGGATGACTTCGTATCTAAAACCATGGCAACATGGTACAAGTTCAGTCCAGATCATAGTGTAAGCGAGTTTGCTTGGGTCAACAACATTAATCATAGAAACTCAATGGGCGTTACTCACGGCGGCGCACTTATGACTTACATGGATTACTGTATGAGTGCTACAATATGGGACTTAACAGGTGGTGGGTCAGCTTATACTATTGAACTCAACAACAAATTTATCCGTCCAGCACGTATCAAGCGTTGGCTTTTTTGTAAAGTTGTTCCCCTAACTGTGGGTGACACAATTGAACTATCCGGAGAAATTAGAGCCAACGATCCTTTGGGTATGCTGATCCTACAAAGCTACGGAAAATTTACCTTACCAAAACAACCAAAAGTCCTTGACAACGATAGTTAATCTGTTATACTAGTCACATAAGCAAACAAATTCTAAAGGAAGCACATGAAAATCAATCTCCGCAAAGCCTCTGTGGTTCAACAAACCATCCAAGACGAAATCAAGCGCATTGGTACAGAAAAAACTACAGTTAGTCTAAGCCTATTTGAATCAAACATCGAAGGCAAACTAGACGAACAACTTGCCAAAGTTGTTGAGACCAATCGCAAGGTTGGTCGACTGCTAGAAGCTAATCGTTATCTACGTGCAACAGTAGCACGTAAAAATGCCGAGGTTGGAATCGCCGACTACCTTGCAGAAGAATCATACCTAGCAAGCGCAGAAGCTCGACTAAAGGCATTATCTGAAGTTGACGCTCGCCAGCAACTTACAAGCCTACAACAAGAAATTGATGCACGTAAAGCATCAAAAGAAAGCGAGCGTGTAAGCATCTATGGTCGTGTTGAATACAACGTTGAAGTAAATGTTGTACCAGTTGAAGTTATTGCCAAAGCAAAGACAGAGCTGGAAGGCATCCGAAAGCGTCGACGTAAAATTAAGGACGAAATGGTTGCCCTTAATGTACGCACAGAGTTTGAAGTACCCGAACAAGTAGCACTTGTGCTAATTGAACTCGGGCTAGACTAAGCCGCCACACTTAGTCCGGGGTAAGGGTTAGAAATAACAATCGTCCTTGAAAGACGAATACACTGGATACAGTCTGAACAACTGAATCTACCAGCTTCGCTTAGGTATAATACAATATACCTTGATGTTTGATGCAATACCTAAGCAAAAAGCGCATGTTTGATATTGGTTATTTGATAGTTGATGTTTGACTATTTCTAATTCTCCCTGCTTCGTGGCATATATAATTTATGCGGCTAGATTTCCCACTAAAGAAACAACACGTAATACTAGAACTTGGTAATTCAGCTGAGTTTAAAGAACAACTATTAATACAAAACGGTTATTTCGGGAAAGGGAAAACAATTACAGATTTGGACATTGAGTTAGACGCTGTTGCTAACTACATTCCTGTACTTGAAAGAATTGTTCAAAACATTCCATTAGATGGTAATTTTACTATATTGGATATAGGTTCTGGTAATTCTATTATTGATCTTGTTCTTTCAAAGGTTTTGCCAAATTCAAAGTTTATTCTATTAGATGGTGATGATTGGAACAATAACCAAGAGTTACACTCTGTGGATTTTAAGCCTTACAATCGCTGGGCTCATGTAAAAAATTTAATAGAAATAAACAACCTTGATAAAAATAGATTTAGGTTTGTCGGACTTGACTATCCTTTTAATGAGTCGCATGACATAGTAATCAGTTACGGCTCTTGGGGACTACACTACCCCATCGATACATATCTTTCTCAGGTTGTCAAATCTTTAAAATCATCTGGATTTTTAGTTGTTGCGCCAATACTCAATATCAATGGTTCTTTTGAAAAAATAAAATCAAATTTTGTTGAAGTTGATGTCTGGCAAATAAGTGCCGAACATGCACAAAAAAGAAATGCAAATGACTGGCAACGTTTAATAAAATACTTTCCTAAAAATTTCCAAGGTATATGGGCTTATGGCGGCATTTGGAAAAAGTTATGAGTAAATTCTGGAGGCTTTGGGCCAAAGCACTAGGCGAAAAAGCAGGCAATACGGACAAAGAAGCAGACCGTATTGCTTGCATTCGTACGATAATTGTGTTAACATACATTATCACTAACATTTTCATTGTAGCCGGAGTAATCCGGCACTGGTAGGAGCCAGAATGGGCCGAATTGGTTTTTGTTGCAAGTACGTTGCACCGCACCCTAAGAAAATTTTTGAGTCTGTTGAAGGCTACAATACTGGCACAACCACAGCCGCTTGGTTAAATAGACAAACAAGAGAAGCAGGTGAACAGCGACTTTGGAATTTAATGGTTGCTAACATTGCTTCAGCACAACGGCTTGTTGATACAGTAGGTAATTTTGATGAACGCCTTAAGATGGTTCGCCTTGGTAGCGACATTCTTCCTATGTACACTCATCGCAATTGGTCATACTTTTATGAACGAAGCGATGTACAATCTTATTGCGCCAAGCATTTTGCTTCTATTGGCGACAGTGCTCGTAAAAGCGGCGTTCGTCTTTCTTTTCATCCTGGCCAGTTTACTGTTCTTGCTAGTGCTAATCCAGGCATTGTTGAAAACTCAATAAAGGAATTTGAATATCATGTCGACATGGTACGCTGGATGGGATACGGAAAGTCGTTCCAAGACTTTAAGGTCAACGTACACATCTCAGGTCAAGCCGGCCCCGCGGGCATTCGAGCAGTCCTCCCTAGGCTATCCCCAGAAGCAAGAAACACCATCACAATCGAAAACGAAGAAAACTCCTGGGGACTCAATGATTGCCTCGAACTTGCAGATGTGTGCCCTATCGTGCTTGACGTACACCATCACTGGTGCCGTGAAGGAGAGTACATTTCTCCCACCGACGATCGAGTTTTACGTGTAATTGATTCGTGGCGCGGTGTGCGACCTGCAATGCACTATTCAGTAAGCAGGGAAGATTATTTGGTAGGACACGACCCCGAAGTGTTGCCAGATATGCCCAGCTTATTAGCGCAAGGCTACAAAAAACAAAAGCTCAGGGCTCATAGCGATTATTATTGGAATAATGCTGTGAACCGCTGGGCCTCTGGGTTTGCAAAGAACTTTGACATTCAATGCGAAAGCAAGTGTAAGAATCTTGCTAGCTTTAAGTTTGCTGAATATGTTTCTTAATCACTGAACATTGCCATCAACAACAATGTTGTTGTCATTGATGTGGGCAAGGAATCTTTGATGTTCTTCGTTCACAACAGGATCCTGCAAGAACTCTACACGATCGCTTTCGGTTGTAAAATCAAAAACAGTTTCAATTTCGTTTTCGCCAACTACATTCCTTGTAATTGTTAATTTGCCGGCGTTAACGTATGTGCTTCTGATATAATCTAAATATTGCAACTGCGGAGAATAGAAGCTTGCAGAATTACTTTTAGTTTGTTTAACGATTTTTGTTGGCATTTTTTAGTCCATTTAATAAACGCAATCTGCGTTAGACAATATTTACCTCGCTAGTTCTATAATTAAACGAGTTCAACCATTTTTTATTAAAACGGTAGATTACTCTATTGCAGTGCAACATATATAGTGCTATACTGATACAGTATTGTTAGTGCTCATGATGAGGCTAATAGAAATACACTCGCTTAATAAAGGAGAAATAAGCATGTTTGATTTATACAAATCTATCGAAACAAACCAAAAATTGGCTCGCGAAGTAGCCGCAGAAGTAGCCACAGCCGCTATTGAATTTGGTAAAGTAGTAACTGACGCTAACACACGTTTAGCTGAAACATTTAAAGCGCAAGTAACAGAAGCTTATAAGAACTTAGAAACTATCAAGTTCCCAACAGTAGACACATTTACTAAAACTTCTAAGAAAGCCGCTAAAGCTGACCAGGAATAAGACATCATGTTGCTAAAACTAAAGAATTTTGTTGTATTAATAGCAGATTCTGTTTGTGAAGCAAGAGAAGCATACTTAAAACACAAACGCAACCGCTGGTAATTGAAGTGTTGTAGACTTAAAGCCTTCGCTAAATATAGCGGAGGCTTTTTTATGAAAATTTGGGATTTAGAACAACCGCGAATTGGTGATATTGTAGAATTTGAAACAGACCCAGAAACTGTGGTTGAGGGGTTGATTATTGGCGAAACTGAGGATGGCTACATCTACGAATTTTCAGAAACTGGCTACACAGAATTAGACGAAGCTTGCACATATGGCAAGTATTATTGCTCTACAGATAAGAAGTACAAGTGCCGCCAAGGCCCTAAACAAGATCGTGATGTAAGCGAAGAAGTTGAAGAAGGGCTAAAAGATCCCAAAGACAATCCTTGCTGGGATGGTTATAAGCCAGTTGGTACTAAGAAAAAGAATGGTAAAACAGTACCTAATTGTGTACCAGAGTCAGCTGGCTACATTGCTAAAAATTCAGCAGAAGCTAAAGATCCAAGATTTAGTGCTAGCATGACAGTTGATGTTGGCACCGACACAATGCGTAAACAATTAGACGCATTCTTCCCAACGGATGCTCCAAAAGATGGTCAGGAACAAATTCGCGAAGCAACATATCAAGGACGCGAAGTTCCATTAGGTCGACCAATGCGCGGCGATGTTAAAAAATTCAAAGTATATGTCAAGGACCCAAAAACAGGTAATGTTAAAAAAGTAAACTTTGGTGATCCTAATATGCGTATTAAGAAATCAAACCCTGCTCGACGCAAGAGTTTCCGGGCTAGACATAATTGCAAAAATCCCGGGCCACGCACAAAAGCCCGCTATTGGAGTTGTAGAAAATGGTAACAGTAGATACACAAGAAGGTTGCCCGATATGTGGCGGGAAGCACCCAAAAAAATGACAAACAAAAAATCTTTAAAAGAAGGCCTAGGAAGCGTTAACATTGATGTAGAATATGATGTTTCTAACATTAAGCGTTTAGCAGGCCTGGCCAACGAAACTACTGTTGCTGGTACACCTGTAACAGAAAGTATCAGCGATGACATTTCTGCCGAAGAAGCGCAAGCTATTGCCGACGACATCGAAGAACAAATGCATGTTATTGCTGAAGCAATGGAAAGTATTGAAATGCTAGTACGCAATCATTTGCCAAGTGAACATCGTTACATGAAAGAATACACATTCCCGCAAATCAAAATTGCATTAGGTGGATATGGTTATGCAGATCGTATGGTGAGATCTTTTGGAAGTCTGGTTGAAGACTTGCGCGAACACGCTGAAAATAATCCCGAAGAGGAACAATGAAAAAGCTAATTGCAGTTTCTTTGCTTGTTACACTAACTGGTTGTGCCAGTATTAAAAATGGAATATCAAACTTTTGGATGTCTAAGTGGGACGGCAACGAAGCACTATTAATATCTCAACTGTCAGTTGAGGCACGTGGCAGTCTTGTTGTGTGCGATCTAAGATTTGCATCAGAGCAACAACAAATTGTAATTGGAAAACTTAACAACACTGCACATCAACTGTTAGCGTACAGTCGAACATTGCCCGATGATAACACTCAGGTAATTGACGTTATAAAAAACATTGCTGATTCGTCTGATGAATTCAATGCAAGAGCCGCATCAAAAATGAGTAGGGTCTATTGCGAAAACAAAGCAAAGAATATTATTATAATGACCGAACAGGCTCAAGCTGTTGTTCGTGCTAAAAGGAAATAATAATGACTACTCTCACTCGACAACACCTACTTGATGAAATTGCTGATCTCAAATTAGCTAACCCAAAGTGGGGTAACAGATTGCAAGATTTGGTTACTGCATTTGAAAACGACGAAGTTACATTTGATGAATTGTCTGAGCTTATTAAAGACTATACTAGAGAAGCCGAAAACGACAAAAGTATCGCAGACGCAGAAACTAGGACTAAAACAGAAGTGTGTCTAGAAATGTTATTGGCACTAGCAAAGGCTGTTGCTTAATGGAAGAATTAGATTTAGACAAGCTTAGAAAGCTTGCCGGTATAACAAACACCCGTAGCGAATCAGTTGACAGTCCGTTAACACACGGCGGAACAGAAAAGGGTGAATACATGCGTAAGCACAATATTAAACCAGGAACAGAAGAATGGTTTAAACTTTGGTTCTCTCGCCCAAAGTTAACCGGAGAGAATCCATATGGGAAAAACTAAAGAAACTCTTTTTATCATTCTGGCAGTAATTGCTTGTTTTGCGTTATTCAAGTTTGTTATCAATAGTGACCCTGTCCGGGCCAATGCTGTACTAAAGGAGTTCATCTGATCATGGACCAAAAAGATCCTAATCAGTATCCGGTCTATCCAGAAGACGACGGATACGATTTGCCCAGAAATCCATATAGCCCAGTTTAAACGGTTGTATCACCGGGTAGTTTTCCTTATAATTACAAAAGCAGTTGCTCAATAGGGCAATCTTCTTTTATATTTAGGAAAAAACATGAAAAAGCTATTGGCTGTTTTTCTTTCAACGTTGGCATTTGCGGCCAGCGCAAAGGAAAGCGTTACAATTTTTTATGCATGGGGTCCTGGTGATTCAGTTGCCAACTACCATCGCACGTTAGCCGCAGAAGCTAACAAAATTCAAGACAAGTACAATTTTATCTTTGATACCAAACCAGGTGCCGGCGGCGCTATTGCTTCAAACCATGTACTGAACACACCAAATAGTATTTTGGCTCACAGTACTGCATTCTTTGTACGCCCGGTCGTATTCCCAAATGAAAGTTATGACCTAACTAAGTTTAAATCACAGTATGTACACTGCATGGCTCCAATGGCTGTAACCAGTACAAAGTACAAGACTGTCAACGATGTACCTGCAAACGCATCTGTAGGTATTAGTGGTCTTGGCGTTACTACGCACTTGGCCGCAATTGAACTTAAAAAGCGTTACACAGGGCTAAACATTGTTCCGTTTAAATCAACTAACGATTCTATGTTAAGCATGATCAGTGGACAAACCGATTTACACATTGGTTTCATTTCAGAAGCCGAACAATGGAGTAAAGAAAACGCCAAGTCAGACCGCAAGGTAAACGTACTTGGTATCACAGGTAGCAAAGTAGTTAATGGTTATCAACCTCTTGCTCGTCAAGGCTTCGACGCTAGCTTTGCTGATATGAACGTTGGACACCACTTACTATTACCAGTTTCTGTTAGCGACGAAAAGCGCAAAGAAATTCATACAATTTTTGCTAAGGCCGCACAAGCATCATCAGTAAGGGCCGCGTATGCAGTAGACTACTGTGAACCACAGCGAGTTGGGTATGATGGCCTAGACAAGTTCTTTGCATTCCATACCGACTACTGGCGTAAACTTGCTAGCCAAGTTAAACTAGAGTCAAAATAAAATTGAATTACCCGGCTGCTGGGATAGATACATATCTAAAAGTGAGCATCTTCTTTTGAAATTGCGATATCGGCTGACATGACATCTAAGGTACTTTATTTTTGTCCGACCGTTGAAACACAAAGTTCGCCAGAACTTGAGTCTATTAGGTCAGTGGTCGATATCGTATCAAAAGAAGTAGGTATTCTCATCAACATTTGTCCAAATTGGACTAGCCTTATTGATCACCTACAATGTACCACTGGTGATACTCTGATTGTATTCCGCCAAGACTTTTTACAAAAACAACATATGATGCTTGATGAAGTGCTATCAATGCTTTCATCTCTAGCCAAATTTGTGTCAGATCGTCACGTTGATATTGCGATTGTTATTTCTAAAAAGTGTAGCCAAACCGAAATTACAAAAATGAAAAGAAACAATGTGTTGGGAATTATACCCGGCATGCGTTTCTTTGACCGCGAGCATTCTCTTGAAGCATACAGGTCTCTTACTAATAGGAAAAGCCATTGGCCAGCCGTTGCAATATTAAACCGCACCGCCGACAAAGGTAAGAAAAGTGTTCAATTATCAGATCGTCAATATGAAATTTTTACATTGGTAGCAAAGAGGGGGATGACAAACAAACAAGTAGCACAACATCTTAAAATTGCTGAAAGCACAGTAAAAAATCAAATGAGTCACATACTAAAGCAGTTCGGGTTGAAAAATAGAACACAGCTCGCACTTGCAAACGAAACGGACATAATCAAATAAAAGTACTGAAGTACTGGTACTACCATCATCATCGTCGATAAATTCTTAAACAACACTAAAGTTGTAATCAACCATTTTAGGTAATCATCATGAAGAAATTATTTGCAGGTATTTTACTAGCATCGCTTGTGTCTGTTGCACAAGCACAAGAAGCCATTACAATTTACATTCCGGCAAGTCCATCACAACCAAATGCACCAGCTACAATAAGAACTGCTGAAGTTGCAAATCAAATGCAAAACAAGTATAAGTTTTCTGTAGAATTTAAACCAGGTGCAAATGGAGTAATTGCACTCAAAACTATGGACCAAAATCCAGAGAATCGCTTGTCAATGGTAGCACCAGCTTTTGTTGAAAACGCAAAGTCTGGTTTAATTAACAAAAGCGATTACGCAGTAATCTCATCACAAGGCGAAGCATGTTGGGCAATTATTACCAACGTAGGTGACACAGCTAAAGGACTTGCAAGTCTGCAAGGACAAAAGGAAATCGTAGTAGGTGGCACTGGATTTGGTAATGCCGCACATATTAACGCACTGGTAATTGGAGAACGATACGGTTTTAAAGTAAGATACGTTGTTTACAAAGCAAACTATGAAGCGTTAATTGCAATGACAGGCGGAGAACCTGTTAACTTTCTATTAGAGCGTGTTGCAAGCTATCAAAAATTTAAAGAAAAGAATCCTAAATTACAAATATTAGGCATTACCTGCAATAAGCGAAGCGAGCTAATGCCTGAGGTAAAAACTGTCCGCGAACAGGGATTTAGTACTCCTGTTATTTTTATGTCATTGGTTGCCAACGTAAAGATGCCAGAAGCAAAGCGCAAAGAAATTTCCGAAATTATTGAAGCCGCACAGGAAAAGTTAGGGGAAAAGTACTTTCTTGACACTGCTGATATGAACCCACCGCAATTTGCCAAGCCAAAACAATCAGCAAGCGATTTCTTTAATTTTAGGGTAAAGCAAATGGAAGAGCTAACAGCTCGCTATGAAGCCCAAATTGAAGCCGCTAAAAAATAAATAAAATATATGTAAGAACCCACCTTAGGGCCGTTGTCGTCTACGGATATAGGCGTCCGGGCTATTGAACTGCACCCCGTTAGTGTGCGCCAGATAAAGTAACTGGCACTATAAAACGCCAAAAATCTACTAATAATAACTCATTTGATTCGCAATGCTAAATATAGTTGAGCCGAATGCTCACAGATTAGCTTAATGCTAAAAGGAGATTGTTAGTCATGACAACAAAACTAACTTGGGTTCTTGCCCACGAGCCGTATGATTTATTCCTACGTGCCGCTGAAAAATTCTCAAAAGAAGTCAGCGAAAAAACAAACGGTGCATTTGACATCGAAATTTTAGGTCTACAAGAGTACGCAGACAAGTATGCTGGTGGTAAGGTTATCAACAACCGTTTTGAACTACTAGAATTACTAGAGTCTGGCACAGTTCAACTAAGCCAAATGTACACAACTACATTAGGTCAGTTAAGCCAAGACATGTTCGTATTAGATCTACCATTCTTATTTGAAGGTCACGACCACGCCGAGCGTGTTCTTGACGGTGAAGTTGGTAAGCAACTATTCGCAAAATTAGCTGAAGAATCTAACGTTCAAGGTTTAGCATTCACATACAGCGGTGGTTTCCGTATCATCCCAGCTAACGAAGCAATTGAAAAACTAGAAGACCTACGTGGTCTACGTGTTCGTGTTCCAGCTAGCCCAGTTGCTAAGGACACTTTTGAAGCTATTGGTGCTCAGCCAGTTGAAATGGCAATTGAGCAACTAGCATCAGCACTTGGTGACAAGACAGTTGACGCTGGTGAATCAACATACCCACGTATCTACGGTATGAAGCAAGCTGAAGTTTCTAAGAGCTTAGTTCACTCAGAGCACAGCTTATTCCTAACATCCTTAATCATCAACAAGGATCTATGGAACAGCTTCGACACAGCTACACAGCAAATTTTTGCTGATGCGGCTTTAGCGGCTGCTCGTATTGAGCGCCAAGAGTCTATCGAAGACATCGCTTTAACACAAGCTCGTGCTAAAGCTGAAGGTATCAACGTTGTTCACCTAACAGAAGAAGAAACAGCTACATTCAAGGCCGTAACAGCTCCGTTACATGCCAAGTATGATGCAATCTTCACTGAAGGTTTAGTTGGTAAAATCAAGTCTGCTTAATTTAAAAATTAAGTAAATTCGAATAAAGGGTGTTCTGGTAACGCCCTTTATTTTTTGTCCATAAATAGTTGACTATGATTATAAAAGACATCTACGATAGCTGGTGTACTGAATACACAGTTACATATGAAGAAGTTCTAAACGAGTCAAACCAAGCTTGGAGAGATCGGTTAGTAGATAGAGGATTGATTATTCTTAAAGGATTGCCGTCAACACTAACTGATGCACAATTTCATGAAATTGGAAAAAAGTTTGGTGAGCTATGGACCGTAGATGATTACAGAGAAGGGTCGGGTAAATTTGATCCTACACTAAACAAGCAAAGTTTAGAAGTTCCTACAAGTTATTTTAAAACTTCAAATAACTTTTGGAAAGACAATGAAATGAAATACCATGCCGACATGGCGCACATTGGAGATAAAAGTTTTCCTGCTCGCGCCCTTTACATGGTAAAAACTACCCAAAACGGCAGTGGTGATACTTACTGGCTTAACCTCGAAGTTGCTTACGATCAGTTCACAGAAGAAGAAAAAGCATATTACAGTGACGTAACTGTTACACAACATTTTATGTACGAGCCAGGTACAAGAATGGTCGAGTTTCCTTTCCTAAAAGAAAATCCATATTCAGGAAGATTAAGTCCAAGAATGAATTGCTATGGCACAGGCAAAACATGGGTACACCATGTTAGCAAGAACGGCCAAGAAGTAAAACCTTTTGGCGTGTTTATGGAAAAAATCTACAGCCTGTGCGAAAGTAAAAAAGATACACTGTACAAGCATCATTGGGAAAACGGCGACATCTTAATTTACGATAACTGGAATAGTGTACACCGACGCGATCAAGTTACATTTGAACCAGGCGAAACAGATCGACTTTTAAAAAGACTTACTTTCAACATTTATAAATGAGCACTGAGCAATTCCAATGGCTCGAATATAATACGGAACGCGAAGACTTATCTGGCTTCTCTGTTTATATTGTAGAAGACAAAATAGATTTTGCATGGTCTCTTGCATCTACTGTTATTGGTGTTGTTACAGATCCTATTGATCCGCTAGACCCAAATTGGGCCACAGTACAAATACAAGGGAGGGCACATGTTTACCAAACCTGTTACAAACCCACAAACTGGATCAAAATTAAGTCCAATTCAAAAGTAGGACCACACGGCCCAATGGACGAATACTTTATTCGTTGACAATGGTCATGTTCTATGTTACAGTACGAACTATGACAATGCATCTAGAAGGCCCCTGGCTTACTACTACTGGAAAACGCAAAGGCAAGCGCAAGTGGGCCTCTGCGGAACAAAAACGCAAAGCAGAAGCGTTAGCCCAGGAATGGGCTAACAAGCAATCTGAATGGGCTAAGTTCAAACCTTTTAGTACCAAAAAGGTTAGCCTGCCTAAAGCTAGTGCTGTCCCTAAGCTACAGGCTCCGCCGGGCAGAGAAACACGGCATATTAGCAGTCTGCCAGATTCTGTTACAGGTGCAATCAATTGCAAACAGACTCCTCAATATACTGGTACAAAAATTATTGGTATTGGTACAATGCATAAATCAAATGCTGTGCCTATTTTCAGTAATGAAGAAGCACAAGATATTTCTAAAATGCGTAGGTAAAGGAGAAACCATGAAGAAACTGATTATAATTGCTGTTGGATTGTTTGCACTTAGTGGGTGTGCTCATAATGGGTGGGTAGGACCTGCTGTAGTAGGAGGTGTAGTTGGATATACAATCGCACAACCACGAACCGTTATTGTAACACCAGCACCAGAAGTTGAAAACGTTGTTATTGTAAATGATGCGTGTGCTCAATATCCAACTTATAGTGAAAGAGCCGCATGTGAGCGCGGTGCCCGCCAACGTTATTACGAAGAAAAACGGAAGCGCGACCAAGAAGCTTATCGCAGGGGATATGGTCGTTAAATTTCTAATTTAGATATTACATCTAAATCGTTTAAATCAAAAACACGGCGTGATTCTGTTATGCCGTGTTTTTTATTATGATCAGCACGGGAATTATTATTTGCTAAAATAACTGGATTGATTAGCCAGTTTTCGTATTCGGCTATCGTTGGAAATAATAACATACGAATTCTTACTAAACCATTAGACAAATTACGCTCACCGACAACGGCAGGTGGTCCATATTTTCTCATGTCCACTTTTAAATGTTCTGGTGTATTATAAAACGGTGTGTCAACAGTTGATCTAACCAATTTTATAACAAGTAATTTGCAACTCATAATACTATGTATCAACTATTGTAATAATGAAGTAGCCAAAAAAAAATGCCTGCGTAATGCAGGCATTTTTCACGCTGTAATTTAAAATTAAGCTGTAAAGTCAATATCAAAAACTTCACGTGTTTCTGTAATACCAGCTTCCTGGTTATAAAGAGTTTTACGGTTTTCGACAGCGATTTGAGCATCGGCAGTTTCCCATGTTTGAAAATCATCATTATTTGGGAAAAATACTGTTCTTACTTTTACTAACAAATCTGACTTAACTCTTTCACCAATGATAGTGAAAAGGTTTAAACCTGTTAATGATGCTTTTTCAAGATCAGTTTGAACAAAGAAATTAACGGATGTATTCGGACGCACCGTTTTAAAAACTACTAATTTGGCCATAGCACAGACCCTCCTTAATATTTGTTACAAAATCACATGTAACTGAGTTATTTATGTGAATCCATAATATGTAGCATAAAAACAACACTTTTTGAGTAAAAATAGGCCCAAAAGTACCAAAAAACGGTTGACCGTAGGCTCAAAAACCGGTATAATAACTACATGATGATGCAAAAAGCCACCCGTAAACGCCGTACAGATCGCAACCATGCAATCTACGAGCTTTACTGCGAAATAACTGGTGAGTCCTACATTGGACTTACTGTAGTTTCGGGCACTGCACTCAGCTCGGTCCGTGGCCGTTTTAACCGTCACCTTAGCCGTGCTAACACTGAAAGCAAGGACTGGAAATTGTGCGAAGCACTTCGCACTTATGGTCGCGAAGGATTCACTCCGTACTTGCTCGAAGTGGTGCGTGGTAAGACTGCGGCCCACGCACGTGAACGTGAACTGACTGCACAAATGAAACCTGCTCTTAATACCCTTTAAGGAGAACGCAATGAAACAAGACTACACCATGTACATTTACAAAATGGATCGTCGTTGCAAAACTGGCGAGCGTCTGTTCAGTACTACTGTTTGGCAGAATCGTGATGCCGCTGGCATGGAACGTGAAGTTAAAGAGCTGATGCTGAGCGGATTGTATCCTGCTTCCGAGTTCCGCTTTGAATATGTGCCTACATATAAGTATGTAAAGAACCTGATGTCAGGCGAGGAAGTAAAAATTGAGCACGATACCCCTCGTTGCTGTGACCCAAGTTCGGAACTTTATTGGACAATGTAAGGAGAACAACATGGACTATTCTACTCGAGAAAAGTATGACGACAGCCACGGTAGCCCGTTTGATCGTGGTAGTGCTGACAGCTGGTATCATCGCGGTCGCGACCCGCATAAAGGTGGTGTAGGTGGTAACAGTGGTCCTCGTGTTACTGATCTAACACCCGAAGAAATTGAAGCATACCATGCCGGGTATGACTGGAACGAAAAATTTGGTGGTAAGAAGGATTGGAACTAAATTCCATTGTATTTTTTAAAATAATTTGTTATAGTACGTGTAATTAAGTAGATTCTTAAATTTAGAACATACGCCAGGTCCTAATACTGGCGTATGTTCTAATACTAGGTAGTTAGCTAATTCAGCTAATACTGAATTAACTACATTACACAGGTGAACACTATGACAGATCAACAAATACAAAAACTTATTGTTGGGATCCGACCCAACAATATAGTTCCAAAATCAAAAGCTACATTGCTTAATACTTCGCAGGCCTTAATCAATTTAATTGAAAACGAGTCTAGACGAAAGTATGAGATATGTTCCTTACTAAGTGATTTAGTACACATCGTAAGGGATGATACACTCATTGAGTTTCATGCAGAGCTACCAGAAATACTTGGGGTTACTCCTGAAAACCTTGTTGAGGTTATTAAAGAACTTGTAAACAATGATACCATTAAGATCGCTGTTATAATAAGAGCTACTACTAGCAAAGAATTACTAGAAAAATTTAAATTGGCTGGAATAGATGGTATAGTGTTACATGGGAACTCGTGGAGCTATCAGCACCGCGCCAGCTCAATTAAAGAAATGTGTGTCAATGGAAGTTACTGGCCAGCTCACATTATTAATTCGTTGCCAGCTAAGACGTCAGACGTTGAATCCACTATTATATACTTTTGCAGTGACTTACAAACACCTTCCCAATTATTCAATGACACCATTGGTTGCCATTGGAAGATGAAGTTTTGTGGAAGCTGGGGAGATTTGAGCGAAGTTCTAAGAGAGGAACCAGACCAAATTATATTTCATATTGATACGGTGTTGAATGGCGGCGCACTTGTATCAGAGTTCATTCCAATGATTGAAACGTTAATAAAATTTACAGTCCCCGACAGAGAGATTGGAATTGGTGTAATCATCGAAGGTACAACATCTCTACAAACAGTTAAAGCAATAAAAAGAACATCAGCTCTTGGCATAATCCCATCATCTCTTAGCTTTGGCAAAGGTGCGTTCCTAGCAGGACTTAATACAATTTCTAAAAACGAATCACATTGGCCTAAAAATATTATTAACAATTTACCTGGAAACATTGTAAAGCCTAAGAAAAAAATTGATAGTGAACAGATCAAGCTAACAGAAAGACAGGCAGAAATTTTTAACTTGGTTTCTCGTCGAGGATTGAGTAATAAAAAGATTGCACAAGTTCTTAATATAAGTGAGAGTACAGTTAAAGTTCATATGAGTGCAATACTCAAGGCGTACCGTGTACGTAACAGGACACAACTCGCACTAGCCGGGGGACAAGGACTCCGAGCTTAATTAAAGCCCCGAAAGGGGTTTTTTTACGACCAAAACTGTCTACCACTGGCGTACACCTAATACTGATAGCGGTGAAATTTTGTACAGTTTCACTTTAACTAGTTGTGTTACCGCACATAAATTGATTTATTTGTAGTAACCCAGCTAGGTCTTTTAATTGTCAGACCTAGTATTTTTACTTAAAGGAAAAATAAAATGGCTGATATGACAGGACTAACTACTGATCCATTCTTTGCACTTTCACGTGAAGTTGCCGGTGTAAGAGAAAAAGTTTCAGATAGTATCTTTGAAAATTACAAGTTACAGGTTGCTCAAACAAACGACATCAACAACCGTGCGATGCAAGTTGCACTACACGATGCCAGCGAGCTAGCCGCTATCAAGCAAGAAATTGCTAATAGCACATTACAAGCTATGCTTGCCGCCGCACGTACAGACGCCGCTATTGGTCAAACTGCTGCCGCTAACCAGCGTCTAGTAATGGAACAGGCTGAAGCTACACGTCGTCTAATCGTTGACTTGAACACACAGAACTTGAACACTGCATTGATCAACACAAACACAGCATTAAATGGTTTGAATGGTCAGTACGCTGGTTTAGGTCTTGCTTATGGTGGTGCAGTTTCTGCTTACCAAAGCGCAAACCAAGTTAGCGCAATTAATGCCTTACAAAGCGCAATCTCTACCCAAGGTATGGTTACAGTAGGCGCTGGTGCAGTTGGCGGAACTCAGACTTCTACTCCAACTAGCGTAGCTTAATCGCCAAGGAGTCCCACTATGTATCTAGCTAGATGGGGTCATCCAAGAGGGTATCTAGGCGCAGGCATTGGATATCCATACGGGGCTTTAGCTTTACCATATTATGGAGGGGTGTATCCATACTATGGCTGGGGTTATGGTTACCCGTACGGCGGTTATGGTTATGGCTACGGCCTAGGTTTACTATAAACCAACAACATGGGTTGGCTCAAAAGGTCAACCCATTTTTTTAAAAAGGAATTGAAAAAATGTTTGGAAATTATTACTATCCGTTTTATAGAAGTTTTGGCTTCAGGCCTTATCCTTATCCTGTGTGGGGTTATCCTGGGTATGGCATAGTTACAAGCTCAAATATTGTAGGCAGTGCTATTGCTAATCAAAGTATGATTACTACAGGTGCCGGAGCAATTGGTGGAATCCAAACTGCCTCTCCTACTGTTGTTTGGTAAGGAGCAGATGTGTATTCTAAAATAACACACGAAATTGTTGAAGAAACATTTGATTCTGTCAACGGCCGTCCAATGCCGATGCCAAAAGAAATACAGCCTGGCGAAGAATTACCAATTGCGGTAATGAACGAGGGCACATTAGTTTTCAGAATGGATTCTCGTAGTCTCTGGGCAAAGTACGCATGGAGTTTATTAAATTATTCCATCAGCACAAATGCTAACTTACCAGGCACCGACCATGTTGAGTCTAGACTGTTGGGTGTTGCTTCTTCGCTAGGAGATTTTGTAATGCCATACTATGGCCCAACAGCAGCCGAAGAATTAGGAAACAAACTTGCGGCCATTGCAAAGGTTGGAACACAGTTTGTTAGTGCTGTAAAAGATCGTAGAGATTTATCTGAGTTTGATAATATCTGGGGTGCGTTAATTGACGACCTTGCTGACTATATGCACAATCTTAATCCAACACAATGGCCAAAAATCTTACTGGTTGATATGTTTACCAATATGGTTAAGATTTGGGCTAGAGCAATTAAAGCAAGACACAATCAAGACTGGAATGAGAACGAAGAAGCCATTAGCGACCTCAATACCCTTGTGGTTACAGGAATTGCTAACCACATTAACAAAGGCTATAGCAGTATTGCAGATGTATTCAGTCGAGGAATCATTGCACAGTATCCAAGTTTATTTGTAGGCTAAAATGTCAGTTATTAAGATACCAAACAACAAAAACATTGAGTTGATTGATTTAGAAACTCATGTAGCACTGTGCGAGCACAGACGTTTGGCCATGGATGATCGTATCTTAAAACTTGAATCTCAACTAAAAGAGTTTGAGGAGGCTAATCGTGCCGCAAAGAAACTTATTATAGGTAGTCTTATTTCAATTGCTACCGGTGTGTTTAGCACAATAGTTGCTATACTTTTAAAGTATCAATTACTATGAACGAACTAGACAAAAATAAAAAACTTGCTGAGATATTAAAGTTAGCCAGACTTTCTCTCAATGATGAGTTTATTAAAAAATATGCAGAAGCTCATCAAGCATGGCAAGTTGCTTGTAATCAAGCATGGATAACCAAAGGTATGTTACTGCCATACTCAAACAAATTTGTGTATCCAACAGAACAAGAAATTGTCGCAAAAGCAGTTGAAATTTATAACACACTCACACCTACAGAACAAGTTGGTCTTGTTGCTAACGTACCTACCACAGTAGAAACAGAAACTTTACAGGATGAAACTCCTGTTGTAGAAACTGTAGCTCCTACAACAGAAGAAGCTGTCGTTGCAGAAGTGCCTATAGCCGAACCTGTGCCTGAGCCCGTAGTAGAACAGGTTGCTGAGACAGTAGTTGTCGAAGTACCGTTTAGCGAAGCAACAATACTCGAAAAAGCAATTGAAAAAGAAGCCGAGCAACCTGAACTAGAAAGCAAGTTTAAAAGCTTGTTTACTAAATGGGGCGGAAAAGGGAGTTACTAATCAATGATGTTCAATAATCTTGGCTTATACTCACCTCGTCGATTTTTACGTAGGCTACGACCTTCTTTACAGCCAATAGTACCAATCGGCGGGCAAATAGGAGGATGCGGCAATGACATCTTCTATAACGGTGGCAGCGAAGGGCCATCAGGACCCCCTGGTGCTGATGGCGTAAGTGTAACAAATGCTTATGTTTCAGAAAATCCTGGTGACTTGTTTATTACACTAAGCGACGGCACCGTAATTAACGCTGGTAATGTAGTAGGCCCACAAGGTCCAGAAGGCCCACCAGGGTCATGCAGTTTAGTCGCAGTTATATTAGTTGACGTTGATTACACTGCACTATCAACTGACTATTACATTGGTGCAACAAAAAAGAATATCAACATAACGTTACCGCTTGGTGTTACCGGAAAGGTATATGTTATTAAAAATCAAGCAGACGGAAACGTAAAGGTTGCTGGCACTGCTGGACAAAAACTCGATTCGGACAATTTCAAGAGTCTTGGAGCTGAATCAACAATTACTTGTGTGTTTGATGGCACACGATGGAATATTATTTAAAGGAAAATAAATGTCTTACTTATTTCCACAAGGTACCTCAACAGACTTAGGAGTACTGGAAGTTGGAGCAAACATTGATGTCGATGCCGATAGCATTATTTCAATACCTCAAAGTGTTGCCCCAACAGCAACGGTTGTATTTGATACAATCTATGCTACAACTGATTTGTTATTAGATGGTGCTACTGTTGTTACAAGTGTAACTCCTAGTGCCGGTACTGCTATCAGTATTACAGGAGCCACAACTAATGGACCAGCAACATCTTTTACAATCAACAATACTGGTGTTACTAGCATTGTTGCAGGTCAAAACATAAGCATCAGTTCTTCAACAGGTGCTGTTACAATTAGTGCGGCTACTGAAGGCATTTTACAAACAGTTGGTGCAAGCACAAACTACACCGCACTAGAGTCTGATGAGTATATTGGTATTACAGCAAACTCTGTTACTGTTACACTTCCCACAGGTGTTGTAGGGAAAACATATATTGTTAAAAATGAAGGAGCCGGTAACGGCCCTATACTAACGACCACTGGTGGTCAGTTAATTGACGGCTCAACGACTCGTGCCGTAAACAACAACGCTAGCATTTCGGTGGTATTCCGAGCAGGTGCATGGCGCATAATCTAATAGGAAAAAAAATGTACGTGAGACCAAACTTATATCCCAATGGCGACCCAATTCCAGATTCCTTACCATTGAGTTATCAACCTGCTAGCCAGGGCGATTCACCACCAGGACAATACTGTTTTAATTGTAGATATTTTAGTACACCAACCAGATACTGCGAAAGATGGGACGCCTACGTAAAACCAAAATGGTGGTGCGGATCATGGGAAAAGGGACCAATTGAAATAGTCAAAACAAGCATGAAGCCTCAAAGTGTGGAAATTAAACCGTACAAGAGAATTGCTACCTCTATAATAGAAGAACATTTTTCTGAACAACCTAAACCTAAAAATAATAACATGGAATGGGATGAATACGAAAACGAAAAGGATACTATAAAACTTGATGTTCCTTTACTGATACGTTTATTAGAATACTCCCGCGAAGACGCAAAATCTGATGTTGATCTGCATCTTGTTGCAGAAAGACTTATTGAATTATCAGAGTACGGTGATGTACTTGATATGTCCAACTATGAAGACATAGTAAACCCAGAAAGCAAGGATTAAGAAAATCATGTATAAAAGAGTTACTCACACAATTTTAGAAGAACACTTTAGCCATCCAATGGCAGGTGAAATTAAAGAAGCACTTGAAAGAGGTAGCTTGACTACGAAATACAGACAGACTGAGCCTGTCTCTGCAAACAAGTTTAAGTTAGACATTGAAAATTACCTAGCTAATTTTAACTCAAAACTTCATACTATCTTTGAGAACGTTGCTGCCAATGATGATACTGCACTAGCAGAAAACGAAAAAGTACTCTTAGAAGAACTCGATACATTGGGTAACATGTACAAAACTTACTACGGTTTAGAATTTGGTGAACGTTTAAATCACTACTTCAGAACAGCCGTAATATTGTTCATTGCCCTTGCTAGAAATCTTAAGGACAAGACAGATACAAGAGATTGGCGCATTCGTTTAGATAATAATAAATTTGATATTGCTAACCTATTGTACGCTTACAATAACATTTGGAGAGTTCAAGACACACAAGGTGTGATTGGTCAGACATTTACAGAAATAGGCAAACATGCCCAAGCAGTTATTGCCAAGGACGCTACTGAGGCAACTAGATCATATGATACTGCGTCAGGTCTCCTGAAAGCATTGGCAACAATACTATCAAGCGGTACCATTAGACAGTATCCAGCAAAGTTTATCTAATAGTTGCTCAATGGTTAATGATCGCAAGTATCGTGTCTCGCCAGATAAAATAGACTGGCGGGACCAGTACTATAATTTTGCTCGCTTAACGTTGCGAGAAGTAGTTGATATGCGTAGCACGGCAAGTGCAGTAGAAGAACAATCCAATTTAGGAAGTTGTACTGCACAAGCTATTGTTGGCGCATATGAACTGCTGACCAAACGAGATTACCCTGATCAATACAATGATCTAAGTAGATTATTTGTTTACTATAACTCTAGGTTAATTGGTGGTGTAATAACCGAGGATGAGGGTGCTTACATTAGAGATGCTATCAAAGCTGTAAGTCGGTATGGAATCTGCAAGGAAGAACTCTGGCCTTATAAAGTAGAAAACTTTGCCATTGAGCCCCCACCAGAGGCATACGCAGATGCTAAGAAGCGTATGATCAAAAAATATTACCGTGTTGCTAAGTTAGATGACATACTTGATGCATTGAATTCCGGATACCCGGTTGTTGCAGGTATAACTGTATATAAAGGTTTTGATCGCATCAATGAAAGCAATACAATATTAGAGATGCCGGTAACCGGCGAAAAGGATCTTGGTGCTCATGCTATACTATTAGTAGGATACGACTTGTCAAGGAAACTAATTCTGGCCCGAAATAGCTTTGGCCCAGATTGGGGTGAGCAAGGATACTTTTGGATTCCGTTCGACTATGTTTCTAAGGACCTAACAGACGCATGGATCTTTGACATAGATTTGGCAAAAAATGTCTGAAAACTGTTGACAAACGAGCAAAACTAGCGCATAATTGAACTAAATAGAAACAGCAAGGGGATAGACCCCGAGCACCAACTATTGTAAGGATTTTACAATGTCTAAGAAATACAACACTCTGGTCCTCATTGGACGCTTTCAACCACTACACAACGCACATCTCGAAATTATCAAGAGAGCAACCGCACTAACAGATCAATTGGTTATTGTTTGCGGTAGTGCAAAACAGCCACGTACTTACAAGAACCCGTTTACATTTGATGAACGAGCACGAATGATTCGCAATGCTACTGCAGGACTGAGTATGCGAATCTACGGCGAGCCTAACATTGACACAATCTATAACGACCAAGCATGGGCCGTTCGTGTGCAAGGAATTGTTAGCAAGTATGCCGCAATTGGAGATAAGGTAGGTGTAATTGGTCACAAAAAAGATGAAAGCTCTTTCTACCTAGATATGTTCCCTCAATGGGGATTTGAAAATGTAGACAAAATTGAACCACTGAGTGCAGTTAACATTCGCGACCTGTACTTCAAGCGTGACGTTAACATGCGCTTCATTCAAGGCGTAGTGCCACAAACTACCGCAGACTTCTTGGAACAATTCAAGGCCTCTGCTGACTACGAACAAATTATTCGCGAACGAGAGTTTATTGAAACTTATAAGAAGCAATACGCAAGTTTGCCTTATCCGCCAATCTTTGTTACTGCTGATGCTGTAGTAATTCAAAGTGGTCATGTACTAATGATTAAACGCCGTTCAGAACCCGGTAAAGGTTTGTGGGCACTACCCGGAGGATTCGTAAATGCCAATACCGACCGATCAGTCGAAGACGCCGCAATCCGCGAACTACGCGAAGAAACCGGCATCAAAGTTCCGGCACCAGTCCTCCGCGGAAGTATCGTCCGTGCTCGAGTTTTTGATGCGGTTGATCGTAGTGCTCGTGGCCGTACTATTACTCACGCATTTCATATCCAGTTGCCTGACGGGGAATTGCCTCGTGTAAAAGGAAGCGACGATGCAGAGAAAGCACGTTGGGTTCCTATTGCAGAAGTTCGTAGTGAAGAATGTTTTGAAGATCACTACGAAATTATCCAACATTTCCTAGGTGCTTAATATGATTAAACATGTAAAAGGCGATTTGCTCAAGCTTGCAGAAGCAGGCGAGTTTGATGCTATTGTGCAAGGCTGTAACTGTTTTTGCACTATGGGATCGGGTATTGCTCGACAAATACGAGATCAATATCCAGGTGCATACAAAGTTGATTCATTGACTATGGCCGGCGATATTTTCAAGCTTGGTAATTGGACCGAATATGACACTGGAAAGTTTCATATCATCAACGCATACACACAATTTGATTTTAATCGCACAGGCGAAAACAAAGATGTATTTGAGTATACAAGCTTTGAACTGATACTACAAAAGTTAGCATTTTTGTACGGAACAAAACGCTTTGGCTTTCCTATGATTGGTATGGGACTTGCTGGAGGCAACAGGCAACGCATCTTTGGACTACTAGAGTGGTTCGAAGAGCTTGTTTCTGCTCAGGGCGGTAGCGTCACTGTAGTAGAATTTAGCAATTGACAGGGTAAGAAATCCTGTTATAATGTAGTTAAGTCCACCGGATAGACTGGTGGCATTTAAGGTAAAGGAACTTTATCATGAAACTCGCAAAAAACATTATCTTGAACACCGACTCATACAAAGTGAGTATGTTCAAACAGTATCCCGCAGGTACCACTGGAGTATACTCCTATATTGAAAGCCGTGGCGGGCGTTATGACCGCACTGTATTCTTTGGACTACAGGCTTTTATTAAGGAGTACTTACTTGATCCGATCACCCAGGCAGACATTGACATTGCGGACGAAATACTCACGGCCCACGGGGAGCCATTCAACCGTGAAGGATGGGAGTATATTCTCCGGGTACACGGAGGGAAGCTTCCGGTCGTTATTCGTGCTGTACCTGAAGGTACAGTGGTTCCTGTTAAGAATGTTTTGGCAACAATTGAAAACACTGATCCAGAGTGCTACTGGCTTACAACTTGGTTGGAGACTGCTCTGCTTCGTGCTATTTGGTATCCTACCACTGTGGCTACTCAGTCTTGGACCATTCGCAAAGTAATCCTAGACTATTTGGAGAAAACTGGTGACCCTACACTTATTGATTTTAAGCTACACGATTTTGGTGCTCGTGGCGTATCTAGTCTTGAATCTGCGGGTATTGGAGGAGCGGCTCACCTTGTCAACTTTATGGGTACTGACACGATTAGTGGGCTACTGTTCGCTCGTCAGTATTATGGGGCTAGCATGGCTGGCTTTTCAATCCCAGCCGCAGAACACAGCACCATCACTTCATGGGGTCGCAAAGGCGAAGTAAACGCATATGACAATATGCTTACTCAATTTGCTAAGCCTGGTAGTATTCTTGCAGTGGTTAGCGATAGTTATGATATCTTCAACGCCGCGAGCAATCTCTGGGGTGAGACCCTTCGTCAGAAAGTTATTGATAGTGGCGCTACTGTTGTTATCCGTCCAGACTCTGGTGATCCTGAGCTTGTATGTAGACAACTTGTACAGATCTTAGATCAAAAGTTTGGATCTACTGTAAACGCCAAGGGGTTTAAGGTTATTAACAACGTTCGCTTAATCCAAGGCGATGGTGTTAATGAATCTACCATTAGAAATATTCTTGGCAGTTTCATGGCTTACGGCTACAGTGCTGACAACATTGCATTTGGTATGGGTGGCGCACTACTACAACAAGTCGATCGCGACACTCAAAAGTTTGCAATGAAGTGTTCGGCTGTTGAAATTGGTTCAGGTAACTGGATTGATGTGCAGAAAGATCCAATCACCGATCCTGGCAAGAAGTCTAAGGCAGGTTGCGTTACACTTTGGAAATCAGGCGGAGAATGGATCAGCGCCGTTAACAAGCCAACTGGCTGGCACGACAAAGGCATTGGAGATTTTGTGGACCTTCTGGAAACTGTTTACTGTGATGGTAAACTTGTCAAAGAAATCTCTTTTGAAGAGGTCCGTGCAAACGCTCGCAAATAATTTGTAACAAAGGTAGACAGCAATGTCTACCTGCTGTACAATAGTCACATATCAACAAAGACATAGCACAAAGGATTTACATGTCTTACTTTCTAAAATCTGGTAATACTTTCCGTGTTTCTACTAAAGAAGCAATGGACCTTCATGAGCAGTTGCCTGCTGGTAACTATGTGGTAAAAGAAATGCCCATGGATGGTCCGTTGTATCTTGAGCATATTGAGAGCTTTGAAATTAAGGGAAAGAAGTATGGCGACCTTGACAAGAACACTGATCGCATTTTGCGTACCTTTATGGATCGTACGGCATCTACTGGTGTAATGCTGTCAGGTGAAAAGGGCTCTGGTAAGTCTTTGCTTGCTAAGAACCTGGCCATTGAGGCCGCCGCACGTCTTCATGTTCCTTGCATTGTTATCAATGCTCCGTGGGTAGGCGACAAGTTTAATGCCTTTATGCAAATGATTGAACAGCCTTGCATGGTTCTGTTTGATGAGTTTGAAAAAGTGTACGACGAAGAAGACCAAGAAAAGGCACTGACTCTGCTTGACGGTGTATTCCCAAGCAAGAAGCTGTTTGTTCTAACTTGTAACGACAAGTGGCGTGTGAACCAACACATGCGGAACCGCCCTGGTCGTTTGTTCTACATGCTGGACTACAAAGGCCTTGACGCTAACTTTATTACCGAATACTGCCAGGATAACCTAAAGCCGGAACTACAAAAGCATACTGAAAAGCTATGCCAGATCGCTAGCCTGTTTGGTCAGTTCAACTTCGACATGCTAAAGGCCACTGTTGAAGAAATGAATCGCTACGACGAAGAGCCACAAGATGCTCTGCGTATGCTGAACGTTAAGCCAGAGTTTGACGAAGGTAACCGATTCAGCATTAAGGTTATCAAGGAAGGCGAAGAGCTTAAGGAAGACGACATCGAGTCCAACGAATGGCGCGGTAACCCTCTCCAAGGTGCTGTTCAAGTGCATGTTAAAGAATATGAAACTGAAAAGGACGAGGATGGTGACTACGACTGGAATTGGAACCGTATCCGTTTCACGCCTTCTGACATTAAGAAAATTGATAGCCAAGCAGGGCGGTTTGTTTTTGTAAATTCAGACGGGGTTACTTTGACCCTAAACAAGGTCAAAGAAGCCAATTACAGCTACTTTGATGCGTTTTAAACCAAAGTAGTACAGTGAAAGTGTTGTAAGTTGCTGATTTACAACACTTTTTTTGCCTAAAATAAGCCTAAAAACGGTTGACCTTTGATCCAAAAGACGGTATAATAAACACATACAGTAAACAAATGGAGCCAAAGATGGACTACACTAAAGAGCAAATTGAAGCAATCCTGGTTGAAGCTAAACAAGCCGCACGTGATGCCGCAGAAAAGTTTTTCCAAGAAAAGCTCGGTGGGCAAGATCAATATGCTTGTGGTTTTGCATGGGTTAACATTTATGGTGTCAAGGGCAACACCCGACTTGGCAAGGCTCTCAAGGCCGCAGGTATTCGACAGGATTACTCTAAGGCGTTCAACATCTGGAATCCTAGTGAAATGCCTGTACAAAATATTGACACTAAAGAAGCAGGTGCTGAGGCGGCCGCTAAGGTGTTTGAAAAATATGGTTTCACTGCATACGCAGGTAGCCGACTTGATTAATTTACCGGAGTAACTTATGACCGAAAAAGACGAAAAACTAAAAGTGGTTTTTGCACCAGGGTGCTTTGACCACTTTGACGGTACACAGGAAGAACTTGACGAGCTGATTGCATCTATTCATCGAATGGTTGAGTCAGGAGAAATTCTTGAAAAAGCTCGCCCAGTTGACTTTGATAATCCTAGCGAGGAAGATATGGAGATTATCGAACATCTGATGAATATTGAGGAAGATGCCGAAGAAAGGAAATTGCAATAATGTCAAAATTTAGACAGTGGTACCTTGAAAACAATGAGGCAATTACCTGGTTCTTAATTGGATTCTTGACTGCTGATGGACTTAACAGTCTAGCGCAAGGAAAACCGGGCATGGCGGCGATTAGTTTTGGTATTGCCGCATTGAACTTCTTTCTAAGGAAGGTGTAACATGGCTCGAATGATTTTAGCGTTTTTGGTTGTGTTTGTACTGTTTTACTTTGGTATTCAAGCAGTTCGAGCCACTACAGGAAAGGAAAAATGGGAATTGACAAAACTTGTCACCTATAGTATAATTTGCGCTACACTAACAATTGGTGTACTTGTTGGATTTGTAATTATTTTTTAAGGACTAAAATGAATCGCTTTGTTAAACTTTCTGCTATCGCTGTTGCTGTTGCAATGACCGCCGCCTGTACTCGAATTGAGACTGGCGAAGTTGGTGTCCGTGTAGGCTTTGATAAACAAGTAAAGTCTGGTGAACTATTGCCTGGCTCTTTTAATCAAGTTATCATCGGCGATGTGCTAACGTTTCCTGTTAAGGACGTTAACGTAGTTATTGAGAATATGACTCCAGTGGCCAAGGACAATAGCACCATGAAAGACCTTGACATGGTTGTTGTCTATAACATTAACCCCCAACAAGTTTCTGAACTATATTCTACTAAGAACCGTGCGTTCCATGCAGAAGCCAAGGGCGATGTGTACTTGATGTACAATTACGTTGTGCAAAATGCTCGTAACGCTATTTACAAGGCCGCTCGCAAATACGATGCGTTGGACATGGCCGATAACCGCGAAGCAATGGAGAAGCAAGTGCAGGAAGAAATTCAGCGTAACCTTGCTGAAGAAAAACTTGACGGGACCATTGTAGTCAGCCAGGTGTTGATTCGTAACGTAACCCCTGCAGACAGTGTTGTAGAATCTGCTAATGCTCTTGTTCGTAGCAAGAATGAACTCAAGCAAAAAGAAGTTGAAGTGAAGACTGCTGAAGCAGAAGCACGCCGAATGGCCGCTCTTGCTAACCAAGGCACTCAAAGTATCGAGTACATGAAGGCACAGGCTATGCTTAATATCTCCGAAGGCATTAAGAACGGTAAAGTCAACACCATTGTTGTTCCTAGCAACATGACTGCTCTTGGTACTATTGGCGGCAAGTAAATGAAAATGTTTGGACGTTCAGGCGGCTATTGGTTGTTCTGGACGTCCGCTGTTTACTTTGTAGTTGGGATGGTAGATGTGTTTTATCTTGAAAATGATTACACTATACCAATCCAACTTTTTTGGTTAACGTGTTTGGCTCTTCCATTGGTAGTAAAACCATTGGCTCGTTGGCTTAATATGCGAACCTTTTGGGAACTGTAATGAAACAACGCGGATTCACTTTAGTCAAACTGATGATTGGTGTTATATTTGTCCTAGTCTTTCTTAGCATTGTCGCAGGCGGGGTTAGCGCACTGTCTGGAAACAGTACCATCAGCTTTGGTATTAATGGTACAACCGAAAGCCGATGCATCGAAGGTTACAAATTTGTCCTTGATCAAAACGGCAACTCTCGTCAAATACTAGACGAGTTCGGTAAGGGCGTTCGTTGTCAACTTAACCCCGATCCTGGTAAACCAGGAAGCTTTGGGAGTATGAAATAATGTTTAATCTTTTTAAGAAAAAATCTGAGCACTCTGATATGGCAAGCGTTGAGCAAGCACAAGAAGCCGCACCTTCAACTGAAGTGCCAAGTGCGCCGCCCGAGAAAAAACCGCAGGTAGCTTACCAGATTGGTAAGCTAGAAGATGGCAAGGTAACTTTACGCCTAGGGGACTATTACGGCAGTACAGTTACTATGAACAATGCCGGAGTTGATCAGCTTATTCGTATGCTGGAGGCGGCAAAAGATCCTGAGAACAGAGATCAAACTGAACCCACAGACAGTTGATTGTAAAGTATCACATGGTTACGCAGTATAAGAAGCCAATTAAAAGTGTCGCAGTAAACGACATGCACAAGGATAAGCTTGGCAATCCTCTAAAGGAAGGTCAGTATGTAGCAGTAGCCGACAACGGAATGTATGTTGGCAAGGTGCTTCGTTTTACTCCTAAGATGGTTGAAGTTGAACTTGTTGAACGCAAGTATCGCAGTAAAAGATTAAAGTACGGTAGCGAAATGGTCATCCTCGAAGGCGAAAGTATTTTTATGTGGGTGTTGGCTAATGGTGGTTAAACCTAAAGAGTTTAAGACAAAAGAAGAAGCATACGACTTTTTAGTAAGGGCAGGAATTATACGCCCAAACGAACGTACTCTCGAAGGACAAGAAAAAGCAGACATGTGGCTTATTCTACAGTTTCTTGAAGTAGATCACTCTACTAACAATCAACAGTTTTGGACTAATCATTACAAGTATGGTGATGCCGAATACAGCGTTACATTTTTCAATGAAAATGAGTACGAAATCATTGAAATTTTACAGTAAGGCATAATTAAAGTATATTTTGAGGAAAGTGAACAATGGCAGATATTATCGATGACGCACAAGAAGCAATGGAAGCGCAAGAAGAATTGCGCCGTGCTACTGCAAAGGCGTTCAAACCAATCCGCACAGGATTTTGTTTAGAGTGCGAGGAACCTACTGAATGGACATTCTGTTGTGCCGACTGTAGAGACACTCACGAGAAGCGTGAAAAAATGAAAGCAATTAACGGCAAGTAAGTTAAATAGGGGTATGAAGTTATATCCCTTACAGCAAGCAAAGTTAATTAAAGAAGCAAAACTGTCCCGGGGGTTGTTAACTCAACCTTCCCGGGACTTTCTTTATGGCCGTAATCGTTATTTTGATGCCGACGGGTTTCAACTTAATCCGCTTGAGCAGGAATATTATAAAGCAAACGAAATAGAAGTAAATGAATGTCTAGGTGTATATGCCGCACAGTATGACTGGCTTTCCTTAGAAGATTCTCAATCTAACTTCATAATTGATCATAGCTTTGTTGTTACCAGATGCTGTTATACAAGCAAAGCAAAGGAACAATTGGAAGAATGGGCAACAAGTAATCCATGGTTGCGTAAGATGCTTTTATTGAAACCCAAATGGGGATTGGATTTTGCACTTGAATACTACAACGCCAACAACTATGTAGAAGTGCTTCATATTGAGCGTGATTACAGTAGTTACCAAGAAGCACAAGAACAAAAAGAATTCCTAGAATCTCGTCTAACTAATATAGACTGGGAAAATGCCGCACAAAACATACTTAAACATCAGGATAAGTGGCTACATTTAGAAGGCATGACACGTAACGACTGGAAAGCTGACTATTTGGGCTTTGGTAAAGCTGAACACACGCTTAAGGCGTTCTAGCTAAATATGCTAATATGAAAATCAACCAAATCATCCTAGAATACAGCCGCGAAGTTACTGCACAGAAACTTGGTATGTCCTTACTGCAAAAGTTTCGCAAAGAGCCACAACAGTGGCAATACCGCGTCACGGGCGCCGTAACAGATTATGACGACCGCGCATTAGATTATCTATTAGAGTTAGTTGAAAAAGCAGACCCAACAAAAAATAAACAATATGTGCCTTGGATCATTCGCACATATATTAACAGTCCGTCTTTAAAATTTGAAGATGCTATCAGTAAGGTAGGCGAGCCGTTAACAAAGTTTTTTAAACTGGTACAAAAGAAACAAATCCCTGCACCTAATAACGACATTGGACGTATTAAAGATTTAGCAGGACTTGTACAAGTAGTTGATCAATATCCAGACGTAGAAGAAAAAGACAAGGACGCTGACCGCGGGCAGGCCAAACCTTACTACGAAGATGCAGATATTCGTGTTATTATTCCACAAGATCAAACAGCGGCATGCTACTATGGTCAAGGTACACGTTGGTGTACGGCTGCTCAAAATAACAACATGTTTGATCGCTATAATAAGGAAGGTGAAATGTATATCATTTTACCTAAAAAGCCTGCGTATGCTGGTGAAAAGTACCAATTACATTTCCCTACTAAGCAGTTTATGGATGAGAAAGATCATCGTGTAAACTTAGGAGAACTTCGTAAGCGTTTCCCACAATTACCGGAAATTTTTGATAAGCAGATTAAACAATACAACATTCTTGCACTAGATAAAGACATCAATGATTTAGCAGGAACAATGAAAAAGGTATTACCAGAGTTTCAGGCCACATTAAAATCATTAATCGACAGAGAATCAAAAGAACGAGCAAAAGAAATATACGTTGAGCTGACCCGTGCCGTAAAAGTTTTTAAAGGCATGGAAGAGCTTTGGGAACTGGCCGAAGATATGTTTGATGAGAAGTCTGGCGAAATGGCTCGTTCCGCGGCATATATTATTGCTGATGGCCCAGATATTGTTTATGACGAAGATCAGTTGTTTGACGAACTGTCAAACAGTGTCATAGATATTGTAAGAGACACAGAGCTTTGGAATTACTCAACTGAATTACTTGACGACCTAGATAACGAAGAAGCCGAATTTGATGTAGCAATGACAATTGATGGCGAGTTAGTCTCTATGTTACAAAGACTAATACCTGAAGCCTTCAAAGAAGTGCTTGGTAAAATAAAAGCAGGTAATACAAACGAAGGATTTGACATGAAGATTTTTGAAGTGGCAGGTGTAGGCAAACTACACGGTCTAACAGTAATGAGCTTGGACACGTTTGTTGACCAAGAGTCAGAAGAACAAACAGAAGAAAGTTTGTCCGAAGCGCCTGGCGACTTTGGTTTAGGTGCTAACTATCGTGCTGTACCAGATGATGAAATGCAAGCGTTTTTAGATCGTAGCAAGACAAAAAGCAAAACAAAGCGTGATAAATTTGACTATCCTTATGTTCACGGTAGCAACATTGAAGTTAAAAATGAACAAGGTAAGACATACGACACTGAAGCACTAAAGCAAGCAATTATGGTTCGTCCAAAAAGTATTCTTGGACAGAACGCTAAAATGCAACACTCTGAAACTGGCGACGAAGCAATCTTTGATATTGGCTTGCCGGCACTAAAAGGTCTTGCTGTAAATGAAAAGACAGGCGAGTTTGTTATTGTAGATACTTGCCCAGGTGCAGGTGCTTGCCAAACATATTGCTATGCTATGAAAGGTAGCTATGTTATGTTCAAAGCAGTTAGCATGGGCTTGGCTCGTATGCTTAACTTCTTATTAAACGATCCAGAAGGCTTTGCTTCACAACTAAACCGTGAAATTGCAGCCGCCAAAGCAAAGCTAGCAAAGAAGAACGCAAAGATGACAGTACGTTGGCACGATGCTGGTGACTTCTTTAGTCCAGAATATCTAGCAATGGCGTACTCAGTAGCAGAAGCAAATCCAGACGTAGGCTTCTATGCTTACACCAAGATGGGTGATGTTGCTAATGCCGCTCGCCCTAAGAACTTTAACATGAACTTCTCTCAAGGCGCCAAACGTGGCCAAGAAAAGAAAGTTGACATTGTGCGTACAAAGCACAGTAAAGTAGTTCCTAAAGATATGTTCTTTGATTTAATTGCTCGTAAGGGCAATGAATTGATCAAAGATGCTAAAGGTCGTATGCAGTTTGCAAGCCCAGAAAACTTAGAACAGTTTAAAGCTGACCTAGCAAAGCGTTATGCTATTGATAAAGATAGCATCTTAACATACGATCAAATGATGAAGATTCCTGTTGGAGATACACCTAAGTGGAACGTTATTGTTATGCCAGGTGACGGTGATAACTCTGCTAACCGCAACGATGTAATTGGTAGCTACTTGTTGTTCCATTAAAATGAAAGTTTCCGAAGTTAAGATTGATAACAAAGACGGTGCTGGCGCAGTTCCTTACAACCAGGACGTAGATTATTTTGGCATTCGTGTCAAAATGAAGCCTAGCACTTTCTTACGTTTAGCGGCACCATTGGGTCGAGAACACAGTCCTGAATTAGAAAAGTACATTGCTGACGGTGGTGCTATTGGCGCACCTTTCTTAACACTAGGCATACCTAAAGAATGGGACGATGGCGATTTAACTAAGTTTGCAAAAGTCGACGGGCATGAAGGTCGCAATCGTATGCTCGCTGTTCAAAAGCTAGAAGGTGATGCTCCAATTGAAGTACACGTATTTCCACGCTATTACAGAGCACGTGACATGACACCAGAGTTAATTGAAAAGATTAACAGTGGTTTATATGCTGAAAAAACAACAAACCTAGTTCGAGGTCCGTTATTTGACGTTCATGTATCTGAATCTCGCTTTACTGAAATGGAACTTGCTATTATGGAAGGTGGCCATAGTTTTGAAAGCGAAGAAGATAATCGAGTTCGAGAATTTATTGGCGCAATGTACGACAAGTACTCTGTATGGCCAATGGATCGTAATCAACGTGCTATGGTATGGGGTGCAGGGGAAGATCAACAATTTGCTGTATTTGAATTAAAGCCTAGCCTTAGTAAAAAGAATGCTGTAGAAGTAGCATGGTTTGCCGCATACCCATTGCGCCAGGGTGTTGGTAGTCGTGCAATGGCTGAGCTACAACAACAAGCAAGAGAGCATGGAGTAGGATTAACACTATTTCCATGGGACAAAGGACAAGTAAGTCAAAGTAAGTTAATTAAGTTTTATAAGCAAAGCGGATTTAAGCCTACACAAAAGGGCGGAAAAGCAATGGCTTGGGAAAACATTAACGAGGGTGGCTGGGCAAGCACAGCAACACAAAACACAGTCATTACACCAAGAACTGTAGTTGAGATCATGGAAGCATTAAAGACTTTTGAGTCTAGCTTTAATACATGGCAAGCAAAGCAAGGCCTTGATGTAGAAATTAAAATTGGTGGACCAAAGGGTTCTGGTACATATTATCGTCGTGACTTAGAGCAAGATCCAGAACGAGAATACGGTGACGTTGATGTTGAGTGTTTTATTCACAGCCGTGAGGGTGTAAGTTCGGCACAGCGTATTACAGAATACAGAATGGCAATCACCGATTATTGCTTGCAAAGTCCAGACTACACAACCGAAAACGGTACAAACATTATTATGAAAACTAGTAGTGGCGCCGTTCAAGTTGATATGTTATACACATTCCACGAACACGCAAACTGGAGCCGTGCCTTAAGTCCAGAGTATCGTGTTAAAGGTGTTATTAGCACAAGCTTAACAAGCTCGCTGGCAGAAGTGCTTAACCTAAGTTTTAGTAGCCAAGGTATTCAAGTTAAGATTAGAAACAATCAACCTGTAAGCTTTCGTCAAAGTAAAGACGTTGAATTGCGTACAGTTAGCACTACCCCAGAGACTTGGGCACAAGACATTTACTCGCTTTACTACTATCTGGCCAATGGTGAAAAGCCAAGTGAATTCCCGGGTGGACTTAAAGCACACGGCGGGCTTAAAGATGAACAGAGACTAAGCGATATTGTGCTTTCTATCAAATCGCTTGCTAATGCACTAGAAGTGTCAAACTTACTTGGGCACGGATCACTTATTAGTATACACGATAAAAAGGACCTAATACGCAAAGTTGCCAGCGTATATTCTAAGAAATTAGAAACTGCTGAAAACTCTAGCAAGTTTGATAAGGCTCAGACCCCGGCCGCAGTTGAAAAGGCCAAGAAAACCAAGCTAATGCTGGCAAAATACCGCAATGAAATTACAAAGTTACTTCTAAATTAGAACTACCAATATATTTCATTAAAACTAAATATACTACGCATTGTTTGGATGAGTCCAAACATTTACAAATATAGGAAAAAAAATGTTATCATTTCTTAAAAAGCTTTTTGGAGCATCTGAGCCAGTTAAAGCAGAGGCGCCTTACAAAGTTGAAGCCCCAGTAGTTGAAGCCGCACCAGTTGCAGTTGATACATCAAATATGCTTCCAGTTGAAGGTGCTGGCTTAGTTGAAGTTCCAGCTAAAAAGCCACGTGCTAAAAAGCCAGCAACAGCTAAAAAGCCACGTGCTAAAAAGGCCAAGTAAAAATGTATTTGCGTGAAATTGCGTCTTATCGTTTACAAATTGTAGAAGGTGGTAATGTCTTCAAAAGTAAAGAAGGCGAAATTCTTACGCAACGTATTAACCAAGCAGATGTGGAACCAACTGTTCGATTCCTTGAAAAGATCACAGGACTTGAACTAGTTCCCCATATGCTAGGTACAACTGGTAAAAAGCCAACCTCAGGCGACTTAGATATTGGTATGCCTGAAGGTGTAACCAAAGATGAACTGGTTGCTAAACTTAGCGCATGGTGCGCTCAAAACGAAATAGATCCTCGTACTGCCATTAAAAAGTCAGGTGTAAGTGTACACTTCAGAGCTCCAATTGGCGGTGCTCCGGATCGAGGTTATGTACAAACAGACTTTATGTTTATACCTAATTTAGACTTCGCTAAGTTTAGCATGGCAGCTGATCCACGCAGTCAATATAAAGATGCAAATAAGCATGTTGTGTTAAGTGCTGTGGCTAAACATCACGGATTTAAATGGAGTCCAACGCAGGGATTGATTAGCAGAGCTACCAATGAAGTTGTTTCTACAAATCCAGACGAAATTGCCGAAATGCTGTTAGGTAACGGAAAGAACCGCGGAGACATAACTAGTGTAGAAGCAGTAGTTAAGGCACTCGAAGGAAATCCAGACCGCGAGACTATTTTAGCAGATGCACGTGAAACTCTTGGTAGAGAAGGTATTGAAATTTAAATGTTACTTAGACACATTCTAACAGAAGCCCCAAAGATTGCGCCAGATGAATTGGCCGCAATGAAAGCTGTTATCGCTGGCAAAATTAAAAGCTTACCTGATGATGACGCAACCGCAAAGGCATTACGTGAAATTGAAGACCTATTAAGAAACGTTAATGCTGGCGGAAAACTGGGCATTATCAACGGCGAACTTCAAAGTATTAAAGACGATAGTGTTACGGCCGCACAAAAACTATTAGCTCGTTATATTTTAAGTGTGGACATGACACCAGATCAGCGAGATGAATTATTTGATCTATGGCGTCGTGACAAGTTGGTTAAAAGAAATGTTCTACTAGGAAAAGGTAAAAAGAACTTCTCTGATATTATTACAAGTTACAGTACAAATCCTGCAATTAAAGAAATTTCAAATGATCTAATGCGTATTACTGCATTAGGGCAAGGTAAAGGCGAATTCGGTCTCAGCGTAATGAGTAAGAACATTAGCAAGCCAGAGAAAGGCGACCTGCTAATTGGCGGCCGCAAAATTGAGGCTAAAACAACCGAAGGTGGTGCTGGTCGCTTTACCGACCAAGAAGTACGTCCTGGCAAAGGATTTGAAGCAGCCGCCAACGCATTAAATGACTTTGTCACTGAGAGAGGCGTAAGTTTACCAGCAAGCGGACTTGGTTTAAATGCCGCAGTTGATTTCGGTCAGCAACTTGAAGGTAAAGACAAGACACAATATTTTAAATTGGTTGAAAATGTTATTAAACTAATTTTTGGTGGAAGAGATGTGTCTGAAGTTATGACAGCTATCAAAGATGGTAATCAAAATCAAGCTAAGGCTGAGTACGCCAAGGCAAGTTTCAACTATTACATGAGCAAAAAAGATGACGAAGGTGTATTGTATATTAACCTTACAACCGATCCTATTACCACAGTTTTCTTTAAGACGGCTGACGAACTTGCAGGAAGTGCCTTACGTTTACAGATGAAAGGTGCTTACATTACCGCCACAGCCGATGTACGTTTACCATATCCACAAATGGATATTGTTGACACATCATTTGGTGCCAATGCCGCGGCGGCGGCCGCTAAGAAGGCAGAAAAAGAAGCCAAAGCACTGGCGAAGGCACAAGCTAAATCCGCTCCAAAAGCACCTGGTCAAGTTGCAAAAACTAGTAGCGTTCGTGCGCTGAAGTAATCTACACACTTAACCGATTAAATAAGCCTTTTTTAATTTAGGTTAACCATTTTAAATAGCTAGGTTGGATATTTCGTTCAACCTAGCTAAAATGAAAAACTTAAGATATATAACCGTTGGATTATTACTTTGCACATCGGGCGCAGGTGCGGCAGAGCTCCAGCATAACTTCAATAGCCCTGCCTTTTCAGGCATTGGGTTTAGTTCACATGTTCTAACTATCAAACAGTTAGAAGATCAACAAAAAGATAAAAACAAAGCGGCAGCAGATGCACTTAAAGCTCAGGCTGAGCGTGATGCACTAAACACACCACAAGCACGTTTTATTGCTAATTTAGAGTCTAGAATTTACGCACAGTTAGCAAAACAATTAACTGACTCAATGTTTGGTGAAGGTGCTACATGTACTACAGCAGGTGTTGTGTGTGGCTCAATCCCTGACTTAGGTGGTAATAGTATTTCTTGGAAACTTGGCGCAGGTGCCGATCAGGGTATGATTATTATTACTATCACAAACATTTCTAATCCAAGTAACACGACTGTTATGAAAGTACCTAGCGGTACATTCTTCTTCTAAGGAATAGGCCATGGTTAAAACATTAATATCCTTAGCAGTTGCAACAATACTAACTGGTTGTGCTACAAGTTCTGCTATTAAAGAAAAATTAACTGGTGAACAATTTGATGAGCCAGTAGTCGAACAAAGCTTGTATCTAAAAAAGGAATCAAGTAAACTCCCAGCACCAGTAGGAGGACCAATACCAGTTGCTGTATACAGTTTCCGCGACCTAACCGGACAGCGTAAAAGTGTACAAAACATTGCAAGTTTAAGCTCAGCAGTTACACAAGGTGCCGACGCATATTTAATTAAGGCTTTGCAAGAAGTAGGTGACGCACGTTGGTTTATAGTTTTAGAACGTGTCGGTCTAGAAAATTTAATTAAAGAACGTCAAATGATTCGCCAGATGCGCGAAACATACCAAGGACGTGATGCTAAACCTTTACCGCCAATGACATTTGCTGGCGTATTACTAGAAGGTGGAATCGTCGGATACGACAGTAACACATTGACTGGTGGTACAGGTGTTAGACTATTAGGTATTGGTGCAAGCACACAATATCAAAGCGATACAGTTACAGTTAATCTTCGTACAGTTAGCGTAAGCACAGGCGAAGTGTTAACAAGTGTAACTGTAACTAAAACAGTATTAAGCTACATGGACAAGTTTGGAGTATTAAAATTTGTCGATAGTGGAACTAGCTCAATAGAAGCCGAAACAGGAGCTAGTATAAACGAAAGTATCAATAAAGCAACGGCCCTTGCTATTCAGGCCGCAGTAGTTGATACGATACGAGAAGGTGCTCGTAAAGGGCATTGGGGATTTAAAGCTGAACTAAAAACCGAAACTACAGAGGTTAAAAAATAAAGGGCTATGCCCAAAGGAGCTTGGTTGTAAACAAATAAGCAATCAAGGTAAAAGATGAATAATACACAGACACACACTTTTATTAAGAGTCTGATTGCATTAGCTGTAATTGGTGCATTTGGGTGGTCTACAAACAGTATGGCGCAAACTGCGGTAACCGGACCTAACAAAGTTTACATAGAACAAATTGGTAACACAAACACCGTTACCATCGAACAAGTTGGTGGAACAAACAGTATTGGCGGAACTGCGAATGCTACACCAAGTTCAACAAACTATGCTACTATTTCTGGTAGCTCAAACGTTGTTGCAATGATACAAACTGGTGATAACAACTTAGGTCAATACAATATCAAAGGCAGTAACAATACATATACAAGCACAGTCACAGGAAGTGGTAATAAAACTAAACTAGATGCCGGTGACCAAAATACAAATACGTTACGTGCCGCAATTACAGAAACTGTTACTGGTAACAATAACACAGCGATTCAAACTGTTATTGGTAATGACATTACAAGTACTTTAGGCATTACTGGTAATACCAACGAAGTTACTAAAGTCCTAAAAAGCACAAATGGTGTTAGTGATATTGCTATCACTGGTAATAACAATAAACTCGACATTGAACAAGTTGACGCATCCGGTGCTAACGGTCACAACTTAAAGCAAGTCATTGCAGGCGATTATAACAGCATTGTTACACAACAACAAGGTACAAACGATACTACAGTAGATATCAAAACAACTGGTAGCCATAATACTATCACTGTTAGAACCAGCAGTAGTACCATTGTAAATCCAAGTACAGCAGTAGCGAGGTAACAATGAAACGGGCACTTGTAGCTTTGTGCGTTTTAGCATGTTCAAGCGCATGGGCTACCATTGGCACTGTTAGCGAAAATAAAGGAACCGCGTGTGAAATACAACGCGGTAAGTCTAAGATTGCAGGCGCCAAAGGAGCTACAGTTGAAAGCATGGACACTTACATCACAGGTGCGTGTGCTTCTAACATAACATTCAAAGACGATACAAAAGTTAAAGTCACTGAAAATAGTCGATTAGTAATTGACGACTTTGTGTACGATCCAAAAAAATCAGACGCCGGCAAACTTGCGCTCAAAGTAGGCATGGGTACTGTGCGTTATGCATCAGGACAAATTGCCAAAGCAAATCCACAACAAGTAGCAGTTAAAACTCCAACAGCCAACATTGCTGTGCGTGGTACTGATTTTACTATGACAGTAGATGAAACAGGACAAAGCTTAGTTGTTTTGCTTCCTAGTTGCAAAGATGAAAAAGATGTAAAGAAATACGAGCTAGAAGAAAATCGCTGTAAGGTTGGAAAGATCGTTGTAGAAACTCAAGTAGGAAGCGTAGAGTTAGATAAAGCATTTGAAGCCACTTACGTTATTAGTTCTAATATGTTGCCAACTAAGCCGGCAGTTATTAGCACGGTCGAATCAAAGATTAACAATACATTAATCTTAGTTAAACCTATTGAAATCCAACAGGCAATTAAAGAACAAAATAAAAGTCCTAAAGACAAAGAGCTAGAAGAAATTGAAGCAGAGGCACAACGCCGACTTGCCCAGCGTGTTAAAGAAACAAACGAAGCAATTGAAGCCGCACGTGTGTTAGCAATGATGGAAGCCGCAGGAAAAACTGGTTGTAATATTTCAACACAAATTTGTATATCTTGGGAGAAAGCCGACGCACCGGATATACAAAGTCGCGGTAAAGGTATTGCGTTTCGTATTAACGAAGATCATTACGCTGAAGTGAAAACACAAGGTTACGGTTCAAATACTGCTATAACAATCATACACAACGATATGCCTGCAACAGAATTAATTGGTGACGGTTCTCCGGGTGGCAACATAGTATTCATCAAACAGAATAGTGGAGTGTTAAAAAGACCATGAAACGTTTACTGTTACTTCTAACATTTGTCTGTTCTAATGCTTTTGCGGCCATCACAGACGGTAAGTTTGGTATTAACCAAATATTTGACGTGCAATACTACTGGCAAGGAACTACTTTATATGCTAGCAACTTTATTGCGCCATATGACAAGAACTTTAATACTGTAACTGTTACTAGCGGACAGTACTTTCAATTTTTTGAAAGCACTACCAATCCAGGACAATATGGTTTAAAGTTAATGAATGCCGATGGCACATTTAATCGTGTTATTCATGACTACGGTGACATTACAGCGTTGGGCAGTGGTGCTATCTTTTATATTGGTTCGGGATTCTTTGGCAACGTTATTTCAACAGCAACAGGTTATAACTATGGTGCCAGTGCTACGTTCACAAACATGGATACGAGCGTTACTAGCACAGACTTAAACAACTATACATTTGCAAGTAGCACTCCGCTTGCCGCTGGTCAAACGGCTACACCAACCCCAAGTTGGCAACATATTCGAATGACTGGGACTCCAGTTTACATTACAGCAATAACACCATTAGTATCAAACAGCCCGGCGGCCGAGCAACCTAACAAAGCATTTGACGGAAGTGCTGGTTCAAAATATTTGCATTACGATAAAGCTAACTCTGGTATTACCATAACACTAAGCCAGGGTAGAGTACTAGAAAAGTTCACATTAACAACTGCAAATGATAGCCCAGGTCGAGATCCTACAAGTTACAAACTATATGGTAGTAACAACGGCGTTGATTGGACTCTTATTAAAGCAGACACGCTAAACCTAAGTAACGACCGTTACTCCACTAGCGCAGACATAGTGTTAGGAAATACCAATGCTTATGTGTATTACTTTATTTCCTTTCCAACAAACAAGTTTGGTAACTGCGTAGGTGGTGACTGTAACATGGTTCAAATTGCAGAGATTACTTTCTACTATGATACAAACAATACAACAACATCTATATCAACAGGATCAACTATTGCCGCGCCGGGCGGACTATGCTGTGGCGGAAGCTCTGCTAGTTTCAATGCCAATCCAACAAACACCGCAAAGGTGCAATCATTTACAAGTCGTACAACTGCTGATAGCCAAGTGTACATTGAGCAAATAGGTAATCAAAATACAATAACAGTTAATCAGTCTGGCACACGCAACAATTACACAAAATATTACGGTAACGGAAGTTCAAATTCAATTACTGTTACGCAAAGTGGAAATGCAAGTACTGTTGCCAATTACGTTGATTTGAGTGTAACCGGTAACTCAAATACGGTTAGCCTAACACAGTCAAGCACAGGTGGTACAAAAGGGATTTTTGCCACAGTAAACAACGATAACAACTCATTGACCGTACTACAAAAAGATTCTGGGAACCACTATGCTGAAATTGGCCTAACAGGCGGCAATAAGAGTGTAAACCTTACACAGCAAGGTTCAGCGGGGCATATGGCCAACATATCTCTAAGTGGCGCCCCAACCAGTTTAAACTTAATACAAAGCGGGTCAACACAGCAATTTTATTCCATTCAGCATAACTGCTCTACAGCAGGTGGTTGCGCGGCTATTAGTGTTACACAGGGTCAATAAATAGCTCAAAGGGCATTGGGCCGTAAATTGACTTTTACCGGTATTGATGCTATACTGGAATAATGAAAATACTTAAACTTATACCCGGTCCGTGGAGTGTGGCATGGATAGTGATTACAGCCGCATTACTAATTGGACTTAAAATTTACAACCCACCAGTGGTTGAAAGCATTCAGCTTAAAGGCTTTGACGCACTGCTATCAAGCGATACTGTCACCCAATCTGAAAATGTAGTAATTGTAGACATTGGGGAACCAAGTATGGAGCGCCTAGGGCAATGGCCTTGGGATCGTAAAGAACTTGCACACGCCATTAATCGCATTAATGAACTAGGCGCGGCTACTATTGTCGTGCCTATTATTATGAGTGAAAAGGATAGACTGGGCGGCGATGCTGATCTTGCAAAGGCACTGAGTAAGACTCCCACAGTTATTGCACAAACTCCTACTACACAAACTAAAAAGCCCGACGCTGTTCGTCGTGGTGTTGCTGTCATTGGTGGCGATCCTGAGTCATGGGTGTTTACTTGGCCTGGTGCGTTGAGTCCACGGCCTGAACTTGCCACTAATGCCGCAGGTGTAGGTACAAGTGTTACAGCACCCGAAGTAGATGGTGTTGTTCGTCGTATGCCACTGGTTATTAATGTAGGTGGACAACTATATCCTGCGCTACCAGTAGAAGCACTTCGTGTTGCTACAGGTGAAAAAAGCTATCAAATGAAAATGAGCGATGCTGGTGTAGAAAAAGTTCGCATCACAGGACAGCCTGTTGTAGAAACAGATGCCAATGCTCGTGTATGGTTACGCTGGGACAAAGAGTTTAAACGTTATGAGTTATCTGATTTAGGCAAGAAAGACGTTGACCTTAAAGACAAAGTTGTTGTACTAGGACTAGCAGTAGAAGGCTTAGGTGGCATTATTGCTACACCACGTGGCGAAGCATGGGCACATAATTTACAAGCCACAGCGATTCAAACACTACTAGAAGGATCAAGTCCAGTTCGTCCTGCGTATGCCAGCAGTTTAGAATTGCTATTCATTGTAGCGATTACAGCACTTGTATTCTTTGCAATGCCACGTGTACCAATTTGGGCCGCCGCAGTTGTGCTGGCCGTTACACTGGGCGGTGTAATACAAGGTAGCTTGTTTGCGTGGAGCAGTTATGGACAGTTATGGGACATTTACTTCTTATCCTTTGCTACTGTTGCACTATACGGACATGCGTTATTTGCTCGCTTTGTAAGTGAGTTCAAACAAAAGCAACAGATCAAGAAACAGTTTGGCACTTACCTAAGTCCAGCTCTTGTTGCTAAACTGCAAAAGAATCCAGAAATGTTACAGCTAGGCGGTGATGAACGCGAACTGTCAATCATGTTCACCGACGTGCGTGGCTTTACTACAATTTCAGAACACTATGGCAAAGATGTACAAGGCCTTACTAAAATTATGAACCGTTACATGACAGCAATGACCAGGAAGATCATTGAAAATAACGGCACACTTGACAAGTACATTGGTGATGCACAAATGGCGTTTTGGAACGCACCGGTTGAAGAGCCGCGACATGCACACATGGCTGTTAAGACAGCATTAGAAATGATGGAGAGTTTGGATGAGTTTAATCGAGAAATTGAAGCAGAAGGTGTACCACCTTTTGGTATGGGTCTTGGCATTAATACTGCCGCCGTTGTTGTGGGTAATATGGGTAGTAATCAGCGGTTTGATTACACTTGCCTTGGCGACGGTGTTAATTTGGCGTCAAGACTCGAGGGCCAGTCTAAGCCGTATGGTGTCAAAATTATTCTAGGACAGCGCACAGCAGAGCTTGTAAAGGATGAGTATACCGTTGTAGAGCTAGACTGCATTGCTGTTAAAGGAAAGAATGTTGGAGTAAAGATTTTCACCTTAGGTGAAACAGTTAAATATAAACACAACAATTACTTAGAAGCTTATTATCGCGGTGATTGGACACGAGCTCGCAAAATTGCAGTTGAGCTCAGCGAAGATCCTAAAGTAAACATTCAGGATTATTACAAAAAGATGATCGAAAGAATCGACGAAGGATTACCACCAGATTGGGATGGTACTTACAGAGCTACAAGCAAATAAGGGGTTTACTTTTATGGATATTGAATCAAAAGTTAAAGGCATTATTGTTACAGTATTGTGTATTGAAGGTAGTACATTTTCAACAACTGAAAATTTCAGCGATATGGGCGCCGACAGTTTAGATGCCGTTGAACTTATTATGGCAATTGAAGACGAATTCCAAGTTGAAATTTCAGACGAAGAAGCACAGGCATGCGTAAATGCTCAGTCAATCATTGATTTAGTTGGGGCAAAACTTGCCAAATGACACAGCAGTTGATTTATGATTTTACACAGCCAGCAGTAGGTCACTCTGAGTATTTTTACCCGCTTGATCTTAGGCTAGATCCAGAAGAGAAAAGAAATTTCATTGAAACTGCATTGACGCCTTATCTTAATAAGATAGAAGGTTCTGGAAACGGGCTGTCCAATGTAGGCAATGCCGATAAAAGCTTTCCTCGTACTATTGCCCGCACCAATGAATTTGTTAAGCCGCTTGGATTAAAAACTCGTCGTATGACCTTGTTCTTAAGCGATCAAAGTCAAACAAGCTGGGTAATACATTGCGATGGTGTACATGGCCCCAATGGACCAACAATGTTGGAAGCAAGATTAAGTTACTATGAAATAGCAGAAGCGCCGGGTGCAATACGTTGGTGGAACTATTTGCCTAACAAAGGCATTACTGTTTTCCCTCCTGACCCTGTTCATGGTACTCAAGAGCGCATTAGTTGTTTTGCTGATTGTGTAGAAGATTTACGTACAGGTAAAATAAATTGGGACGAGATACCCAAACCCGATTTTAGTACGGTGTCTTCTGCTCCAAGTGCAATACTACGAACAAATCGTTTTCATCATGTAATACAAGGTCCTGGTACACGTGTTACTGTAAGCTGTCAATTGGTTTGGGCAGATACAGGAAGCCCAGAAGGCGTTTGGGAACACATTGAAAATAATTTTCACCTATTAAAGTAATTGCAGACAATTTTCTAAGGTAAATATCGTTATGAAACTACCACTCGGACGAATTAGAGCACTTCAGCAACAGCTAGAAGAACATCCATTGCTCAATCAAAACATTATTAAAGACTTAAATGGTATCCATATTTTTATGGAAAACCATGTATTTGCAGTTTGGGACTTTATGAGTCTTATTAAGAGTTTACAACATTATGTTTGCCCAAGTACTACTTGTTGGGTTCCAACAAAGGGAATTCGTAGTGGTACTGCACGATTAATTAATCAAATTGTTTTAGCAGAAGAAACAGACCAGGACTTAGATGGAAACGGTACTATTAGTCACCACGACTTATACTGCCAAGCAATGTTAGAACTAGGTGCAGACGCTAACTTAATCGAAGAATGGGTTGAAGTTGTTGAAGCAGGCGGATTCCATCATGCCATCGAAAACTGTGTAGTACCTGCGCCGGCCGCAGAGTTTATGAAGAAAACATTTGGTTTCATCGAAACTGCTGAACCACACATTATTGCGGCGGCATTCTGCTTTGGTCGCGAAGATATCATTCCTAGAATGTTTACACGACTAAGCTCTCAATTAGATTTAACTCGCCAAGACTGCCCAAAGTTTTTCTATTACTTAGATCGACACATTGAGCTAGACGGTGACGAACATGGCCCTGCGGCTGTTGCAATGGTTGAAGACTTGTGTGACCACGACCCTGTGCATATACACGAAGCAGAGCAAGCGGCTATTAGTGCGTTACGTGCTCGTATTAAGTTGTGGGATGATGTGCAAGCAATCATTGAAAACGAAGCACATCTTTATAAGCACGGTTAAACTGATTGCGATTTGGGGCTAGGCAGACTGCGAACACTGTTCAAGTACTGTTCTAGCCATTTAGTTCTTTTCCCGTTAACTTCTTTCCAAGGCATTTCAATTTGCTTTTTGTGTAAGAAGCTGTCAATGGTATAACCAAAGTTTGGCAACTCTAATAGATACCAGCAAGCAAGTTTTTGGTACGGTTTGGCTTCTTCTACTAATACCGATTCCCATTCTTTAGCAATCTTAGCAGTAGCGTACTGTGTTTTCCACATTGGCTTGCCTTCGTAGTTAATCCACTCAAATCCAAATTTTTCAGCGTTTAAGTCAAAGTCACTTTTGTATTGATCGTGGGCATCGCGATTAATTGTTAATCCTGCCCATGTCCAACTTGGGATATCGTTTTCAATACACCAACGATTTGTTTCGTGTAGTGTATCAAGTGTGTCGGGTGGTAAGCCTGCAATAAATCCCAACTGGAAGTTGATAGACTTTTTCCAAATATCGTTATGTAGTGTAGGGATCCACTCTTTTGCTTTAACACTCCATGACTTACCTACCAGTTCAGCGGCTTCCTTGTTAAAGCTTTCAATACCAAAGAAACAACCGCGCAGTCCTGATTCAGGCAACATGTATTGACTATCGGGGTGTGCGTGTAGCAAGTCAATGCGAATATATGTTGCATAGTGTATCTTAAACGGTAGCGTTTGCGTCATGGCATGGAAGGCACGTAGTCGTTCTTGGTCAGCATTAAACGTGTCATCAAGCATGTAGTAATGCGTAACACCCCATTTGTTGTAGTTGTCTACAAGCTCTTGTCGCACACATTCCATCTTACGGCTAAAGTCATTTTTGTGTTTGCCAATGTACGGGTAGCGACAGAATTTACACTTAAAAATACAACCACGACCCAGCTCTAGTGGTAAACTTTCTCCGGGCTGTATACAGTCACTTTCGTGCCACAAGTGATCATCTTCTTCAATATTAAACAACTGCCCTTGTGGCATAATGAACGATTCGCGTATTAGCTTGTTTCCATCTACAAGTTCAAATCGCGGATGTGGCTCGTCCTTGCACAAGTAATTCATTAGCGCCAATGTTTGATCTTCAGTATGCCCTGTGAACACATAATCAAACATTGTGCCGTTACGCCATAATCTACTCCAGGTTGGCGCACTTGGGCCGCCTACAATTAGTTTTGCCCAGGGATAACGTTTACGGCAGATCTGCATTACTGTTTCAAACTTTTTAATAATAGAACCAGCGGCTGCGCCATCCATATTGATCATCATGCCAAGTCCAATTACCTTGGTGTCTTTAGTAACAAAGCGATCAATAAGCTTCATAATATCCTCTACTGGCAAGCGGTAAAGGAAGTCTAGTACCTGTACAGAGTATCCGTGTTTACGAAGGTACCAGGCAATTTGATAAGGCCCTAATGGCCTCATAACGTTTAAAAGATTTTTTGCGACAATTGAAGATAAAAAGACGGCATCCATGCTGTTACTTATTACAGCGTAGATGCCGTGTAGCGACCTTTATCTAACGGTAGCTAATTTTAATTTAGACAGTACTTGAATATAAAACCAACCAATATCAAACTCGTACCATTTTTGACTTAGCTTTGGGCTACCTGGATTTAAGTGGTGGTTGTTGTGCAATTCTTCGCCGCCAATTATAAATCCTATATTTCCTAAGTTGCGTGATTGATCACGTGTTGCGCCGTTACGATAACCAAACCAATGTCCAACGCCGTTAACTACTCCTGCGGCCCAGAACGGAATCCAGATCATTTGTATGCCCCAAACCAAGAATCCCCAAGCGCCAAACAGTGCTAAGTTAATGGCCAGCATTATTGCTATGCCCATGCGCGAGTGTGGTGCATATAAGTTGTGTTCGATCCAATCGTCTGGTGTGCCTTTGCTGTACTGAGCAATCATATCAGCGTCTTTGCTAGCAGAATGGTATAAAAATGCGCCACCAAAAAGAACACGCCATAGTCCATAAACGTGTGGGGAATGTGGATCACCTGTTCTGTCGCTGTGTACGTGATGCTTACGATGTATAGCTACCCATTGGCGTGTTACCATTCCAGTTGTGAGCCACAACCAAAAACGCATTGCGTGTGCCACAATTGGATGAAATTCAACTGCTAAATGTGATTGGCTACGGTGCAAATATAGCGTAACACAAGCGATGGTAATGTGGGTCATTACCAGTGTGTATATTAAGATTAACATGTAAGTAGTTAGCCGTTACCGCTAGAGGCTTCTTTATCGTCTTCTGTCGCTTCTCTAAATTTACGGTCCGCTTCGCGTTCTACTTTTTGTGCTTCTAATACACGTTCGGATTCAATGATTTTACCACGTAAGTGTAGTACTGTGTTGACTTTTTGGTTTAAACGAATCAAGTCGTTATCTAACATACGAATACGGTCAATTAACGCAATAAGAGTAGTGTTAGCATCACTTAATACTGGTTTAACTTCTTGTGTGGCCCATTTCCACACGTAGAAAATAAGGTATCCCATGCCGCCAGCGGCAACAATTGGAAAACCATATTTGTTAATTAATTCTGCGATATCCATTTTATATTTCCTTTATCTTGGGGGCCAGGTTGAACTTGGCTTTTTACTTTGCAGTACAGTTGGCGCTCTTCTTACTTTTTTTAATTTCTTAATTTCATCTTGTAAGTCAATTATGCACCAAAGCGCATATAAACCCATCAACACCCCCAACATACTAAAGATGTAAATTATAAGAAGAAATATAGAATCAACAGTCATTATTGTTGTTGGCTAATTCGTCTGCGCCTTTCCTTACAAATGCTATCAATGGGTCAACTTTTACCAGCATTGCTCTTCCGTTTATGTTTTTTACTTCAAAACAATCACCTGCTCGCCAACCCAATTTGTCAATGTTTAATTCTGGGTCTAATATAATTGCTGTTGGGGTTAGATCCCATGTGTAATCAATGTATAACATTTTAATCCAATTCTTTTAAAGGTACGTATTTCTTCCATCTTTCCAATTTATCTTCTAAAGATGCGATTCTTCTTTTTGCCAATGTTTTTTGAAATTCCCTTTCGTCTTTTTCAGTTTCGTGACGAATATACAACACACAAATTCCCATCATTGATGCTAAAAAAATCAAGTAACTTACCAATAATTGTGTTTCGGACATTTTTTATTTCCTTAGTCTCGACGAGCATCGTTTTTACCGTCTGACCGTGCAATACGATCAACGTCTGGTTTTAAGCCAAGTGCATTACTAACAATAGTGTCAATTCGAATAACGTCATGGTTCATTGTTTTAACACGGTTGTCAAGAGCACCAATAATGCCCTTAAGTCCGTTTACAGAACTTGTAACACCTGCTAAAATAAACTTCAGTGTAAGAAAAACAAAGTATCCGGCGGCTATAGCGGCGGCTATTGGAAAACCCACCTCAGCTACTAATTTAAAAAACTCACCCATATTATGGACCTCCGGTAATGTATGCATATTTAAAATGGTCTGTGTGGTTCTTTAACTGCTTAGATTATGATAAGTAAAGCAGTCCGTTATACAATGCCAAAACAATAAATATACCTATGAGACTTCGTGATTTAATAATATTAGAAGATGGCGACGCTGGTGGTGCCGCTTCTACAGCAACCACGTCTAGCGATATCGCTAGTGTGGCTTATCCGCTTTTTGTCCGTGGTCGCACACGTAGAGAAAAAAGAAAAAATGCACGTGCCGCTGTAGGACAACGTGCTGATAATGCACCGTCTTACATTGGGCAAGGTGTATTTGAATCAGTAGACGAAGCACACGTAGTTGACAGCAATAATGTCATTTATCGCTTAGATAAAGACCGTCCAATGTCGGACACAGAAGTATTGGTATTAGGCGGGGCTGGACGTTATACTCTTGATGGATTACGTCAAAAAGCACGCCGTGAAGCTCGTCAACTTGCACAGGATTTAGAAGTTGAACACGGTGGGGCTTTCCGCAGTGGCGCAGAAAATGTAAAACAATTAGCAAACACACTAAACACTATTGTTGCGGCTTATAATGAATTACGCCGTATCCGTCGAAAAGGTGGCCGCGGCTCACGTGGCATTACAGATGAGGATGCTAATTTTATTCGTGAATGTATGAACATTGCTAACCTTTGGTCAAAACGTTACATTCGCGAAAACGGTCGCAAGCCTGGAAATCCAATTCCCTTTCCCCCAGGTACTACTAAAATTGACGTAAGCGATACAACAGACTGGTACAAAGTGGGTATCAATATTCCCGACTTAGACGATGCAGATCCCGAAGATTTTAATCAGGGTCCTCCGCACACTGTTATCACTTTCCCAAGCGACGAAATGGAACAACCTTATCTCAAACAATTCAAACGTTTGGGTCTAAACACACACGACATTGACGAACCCACTGTCGGTAAGAAATATTCAAAACAGGAAACTAAAAAATGATTCGTATTCAATTAATGCGCGAAGGCCGCGTGGTAAAGCAAATTACCAGCCGCGTTCATGAAAGCGTTATTTTAGAGCAAATTGAAAAATATCAAGACGCTTATGATACAGTTGCCATTGTAGAAGGCGAATTAAGCGAAGATGCTAAACAAATCTTACAAAAGGTAGCCAAAAAGATTATTCCGGCTGCAATGGCCGCAGGCGTTGCGCTAGGTGGTTCAAATGCAGCCGCTCAAACTAATAATCGTCCTGGAACTGATTATTCAATTGGTCAACACGTAGCAGATATTTTCCATCCTAATTATAAAGAAATTCGTCGCCAACGTGAATACGAACGTGAAACAAAACGTCGTGAATGGAATGCACAACAAAATGAAATTCGTCGTGCTCGCATTGATGCCGCAAAAGAAGCAGGTCGTCAATCCGTTGGCGCAACAAATCAAAAGATTTATGATCAAAGCCGTGTAAGCCAAGACGGAAAATGGTTTATTTTATATGGAATGGATGATTCTATTACACGTATTCCAACAAAAGGTGCCGAATTTATGCCAGCTGACAGTCAGCGTATGGCACACTATATCAGTGCAGGTGGCCGTGTTTACTATGTTCGTCACCCACACAACGATGGCTTAGGCGAAAGCGTAATAGCAGAAGGACGTCCAGGACACGAAGAATTTGACAAAGGTTATAGTGATGCACAGCGTGGCATTGATAATAACCCTTACAATCCAAACAGCCCAGCATATAATCAATATCGCGAAGGCCAGCAAGCATTTAAGCGTCACGTAGGTGAAAGCTTAGAAGAAGGTATTGGCACTATTGGCACAGTAGGTACTATTCCTGCTAGCGGCGGCTCAATGACAAAGAAAACAGAATTTAGCAAAACAGGCGATTCAACTGATGTTAAATTTAACGCACAAGGCCAACTTGAATTAGATGATGAATTAGATGATGACGCAATTGATACATTAAAGAAAGCTGGTGTAGAAGTAGCAGAAAGCCGTATGAGCGAATTAGATCAAATTATTCAAGATAATGCACGTGCTGTTGAAGAATTTAAGCGTACAGGTATTTTAGACGACGCTAATTTAGAGTCTGATTTACATTATTTCTTTTATGATCAATTAAGTCCACAAGCGCAACGTGATGCAGATGACGAAGGCGAAATTGCTGACTTGTTTGCTGAAGCATTAGGCATTGATCTTGCCAATATTGGTGAAAGCGTAGTAAAAGAAGACGCAGAATTAGACGCTATACTAGACCAATTCCCAGAAGCATGGGACGCATTTAAAGCAGGCGGTGACTTAGATGACAATCCAGACTTTTACGAAGCATTGTTTAACTACTATGCCGATTCAGGTGAAATGCCTTATGGTACACAAAAAGCACGTGACGGTGATCCAATCCAATGGATTTCTGCCAAGCTTGACGACTTAGCGGGCAATCACCCAATGGGTGAAGCCGCAGAAGATGACGAAGCAACTCCTGCAGATATTGCTGGCGCTGATAAAAACATTATCATGCAATTACGTAAAGCAAAAGATTACGAAAAGCCAACAGTATTAGAATTAGCCGACGGTGCTACTGTACGTATTGATTCTAGTGTTGCCGCTAAAATACTTTCTTTATTTGATGGATTACGCCCAGACAGTAAAGCATTGATGCAACAAACATTAAATTCAAATGAAGGCTTCCATGAAATTCTAAATTACTTAAATGAACGTGAAGTATTAGAAAGTATGGCAGATATTGATTTGATAAGTAACCATATGAAGCCAGTATTAGAGGCTCGAAATAAAGCTCGCAATTTAATTAAGAGCGTATTTGGGAAAGTATAATGAAATTCTTTAAAGAAATTGCAAACGAAGCAAGCTTAGGCGATTATAGAAAAAAAGCCGCTATGCAAAAAGCACAAGCAGGCATGGGCGCAATGTTTGCTCCTGACCCAGAGCAACGAGCAAAAGAATTAGCTACATTTAAAAAACGTGAGCGCGGCCTAGAGCGTGTAAAGGCTCGTGATGAAGCCGCACGTAAAGCAGAACAAGAACGACAGTTAGCAGATCTTGTAACAAGACTGCCCGAGCTACGTGCCGAATATGACGAAATGAGAGCCAAATATAAATCATTGGGCGGAAGCGATTGGCAGTATGCAGATCGTGAACAAAATTTAACCAGCAGTGAACGTGAAGCACGTAGCATGGAAGGTCCAATGAACAACTTATGGCGCCAAATACAAGCCGCAGAAAAAGCACAAAAAGCACAAGGTGTAACAGAAAGTCGCAGTGCAGAAGACTTACCAATGTACGGTGCTATTATTCATCGTATTATGGTTGCACACACTGATTTATTGGCAAAATACGGTCCCGAAAAGATTATGCAAGCCGCTGAAGATGAAGCTGAATGGGTTGGTGACGTAGAAGAAATTGGCACTAGCGATGTAAGCATTTCAGTAAAGCGTGTTATTCAGGCATTAGAAGAGCAAGGTGTAGCGGAAAGCAGTCCGGATTTAGATCGTATTCGTAAACAATATGCCAAGCGGATTATGGCAAATAAAAAGGCCTGGGACGCACTGAGTCCACAAGAAAAAGAAAAACAACTGCAACTGGCTCCGCAACTTAGAAAGTCAGGCGTAGCAGAAGGCTGGAGAGAAGAAGCAGAAGATATGGGAGAGTGGGCTGAGTATGTTCGTACAAAGTTAATGAAGACCCCCGAGCAACAAAGGCACAGTGTAGCCCAACAACTAAGTCAAATTGAAGTTAGAAACTTTGGTAGTGAGTTAATTACAGGTTATAACTTTGATCCCAAGACTGGAAAACCCACAGGTGGGCGACCAACTGGAATGACTAAAATTGTCCGGGATACACTAAAAGCATTGACTAAACCACAAGGACTAAGTGCCGCAGGTTACGTTAACTTAACACCAGGACCTCAAGAAATTGATAAACCAGATGACCGTGGTGGTAAAGATTGGGTAGTTGATACTAACTTAGGTTGGCTTGTGGTACCCAATGCTGGTCAGGCTCCAGGAAGAGTTAAGAGATTATTATGGAAGGCATACAACGCAGGTCCAGAAATATATCCACTGGCACTTGAAATATGGGAAGAGACTGGTGACTTTACCGAGCAAGACTATAAAGATTGTATCATTAAAGCGGCAGAACTTCGTAACGGTGGCGGCCTTGAAGGACAAGCATACCAACAATATAATCAACAGCAAGGTGTGGCAGAAGGCACAGACAATCCTTATGGATACAAAGTTGGTCAAACTGTAAAACTTGACAACGGTCAACAAGGCCGTGTTATTGATATTTTCGATGACAGCATCGAAGTGTTGTTAGTTGGTGGCCGCACAGTTACAGTCGACTTCCGTGATGCACAAGTAATTGGCGAGAACAGTGTGGCAGAAGATGCTGAACCATCTGACCGCGAAATGCAGTTAGTTAAAAAATTAGGTCAACTTGGATCTTTTATTGTTAAAAATACAAAGTTATGGAACAAATATTCTGAAGCAATTGACAACGATAATACTGATTGGATCATTAGCCTGATTCAGGACATGACAGGTGCTGACAAAAAAGAAGTCTTTAACCTTTCTGAATTATTTGGTAATATCGGCGGTGGGCTAGGACGTATTATAGACTTTGCATGGGCAGTAAAAGAAGGTACATGGGAAGAAGATTTCCTTAATCCTTACAAAAAGTATAGAAGTCAAGGTACGTCAGAAAGCATTAATTTACAAGATATTGAACTAAGAATAGAGGAAGCAGATATGAACACAGGTAACCAAGGTTACGACAACATGTTAGCAGTAATGAAAGCTGTTGACGCAGGACAAGACGCTAAGTTTATGTTAAACGGCGAACCAATTACGCTAGAATATCCAGAAGCTCGTTTCTTAGCTGGCAAGTATAAAGCATTTTTACGTGCAGGCCGTCAAGAAGAGTTCTTAAAATACATAGATGATCCTGTTGCATTTGATCGATTAATGAAGCAATTACGTGATTTAATTGACAAGCAAAAGAATTTTAAAGGTAGCGTACCTGGCGAGCGTGGCGTAGAAGGAGATGTTCCTAAAATGGAATCTCGAGTAGAAGCCGTTAAACCACTACCAGTGGTTGCAGAAGGTTATTACTACTGCAAACTAAGCAAGACTGCTAAACTAATCCCAGAAGGTTACAAAAAGACCGAAGATGGATATATTACTCGCGTGTAATACAAATACAACGCAACAAAAGCCGGGTTTACCCGGCTTTTTCTTTGGCTCGATTAGTTGGTCCTAGATAAATATATTGTCTAAGGAGAACCACACATGGTAAAACTAACACTTGAGCATTTACAAGCTTGCTTACCAAAAGCAAAAGTTGCCAATTTGGAAAAGTTTGTTGAAGGATTCAACGAAACATTTGAACATTTTGAAATTAATACAGCAGAACGTATGGCAATGTTTATTGCACAAACAGCACACGAGTCTGGAAACTTTGCTACTACAGAAGAAAACTTAAATTATTCTGCTAAAGGCTTAAATGGTATCTTTAAAAAGTATTTCCCAACACTAGAATCAGCACAGCCTTATGAGCGCAAGCCAGAAAAGATTGCTAATCGTGTATATGGTGGACGCATGGGCAACGGTCCAGAAGCGTCAGGCGAAGGCTACAAGTACCGTGGACGTGGTATTATTCAATTAACTGGTAAAGACAATTACACAAACTGCGGTAAAGCATTGGGTATGGACTTGGTTGGTAATCCAGATCAAGTTGCCAAGAATCCTGTTGCTGTATTATCCGCAGGTTGGTTCTGGGATACACGCAAATTAAACCAGTGGGCAGACAAATGCGATGTGCTTACTGTTACTAAAAAGATTAACGGTGGTACAATTGGCTTAGAAGATCGTAAACATCACTTTGAACACATTTTAGAAGTATTACGTGATATCTTTGCCGAAGAGTCTGGTTCATCAGACGGTGCAATCGACGAACTATAATCGTCTATAATTGACTATAAAGCCCGGTTCGCCGGGCTTTTCTATGACGTGTGTACACTATAAGTATCAGGTATGATTACACTTTACGGCGATACAGTCAATCCCAACTTAAATGATCCTAATATATGGAATCATTATTTGTGTCAGCACATAGATCGCCCGGGTCCAAATCAGAATTTTACAGGACAGCCACAATTAGATTCGGCTATTTTTAAATATTTCAAAGAGCCTGTGCGTGTTGCTACATTTAATGAATACAGTCCTGGAAAGAATGTAGTAATTGTTGGACTACACGGCGGCTGGAACAGTTCTAAATTGCCGCTACTACACGATTGGTTTACTAACAATCCTCACAGACTACGTGCTTGGCAAGATCCTGCGTGTCAAATTGTATTAGACTACTGTGAAGAAGGCTTTACCACCGAAGTATTTGAAGATATATGGGAATGGATTGAACAACACAATTTACAAGATCGTGTGCTGTATGTTAGTTCTAGTTGCAACGTTGATATGTTATATCGAGAGTGGTGCATGAGTCGGCGTTGGCATCCAAATATGCGCTGTGTGTGGTACGGTTTCTTTACAAACTGGATTACTCGTGAAAAGCGACTACACAATAGAAACAATTTGCCAACAGCATCTTATCACACAGGCGATCGTCGATTTATGAATTTAAATCGTCGTCCTTGGACGCACAGAATATTGTTTCTTACTTTATTGGAACACTATAAATTAATTCCACAAGGTGCAGTAAGTATGCCGCGACATTTTGACGAAGCTGAAATACACTGGAACCCCGAAGACTTTGACATACCACTTCGTTGGGAATCACTTAAAGAATCATACAACGGCTACATTGATCATTTGCAACCAGCGTTTGATAAAATGTACGCAAAATTACCATTAATAGCAGACAAGCACGACTTTAGCGTAAACTATGCGCTGGAATTAAATGAAACGTACTATGCACAGTTTCCCGTTAACGTTGTAACAGAAACTCTTTTCTTTAGTGCGGCAACATTTACGTCCGAAAAGATTTGGAAACCTATGTTATTGGGACAAATCTTTATTCCTGTTGCGGCGCCATTATACTTAGAAAGCTTGCGCGAACTAGGATTTCGCACATTTGCTCCTTATGTAAACGAAGATTACGATTTAATTTTTGATCCTATAGAACGTGCTACTGCAATCGCAGAAACAGTTAAACAATTAACAGACATGCCCGAAGACCGTTTCATGCAGTTGTTAGAAAACTGCCGCCCTGCACTAGAACACAATCGTCGACTGCTATTAGAAAAGGATCATTTAGATCGCCTAATAGGCGAACCAGTGGCACGTGCAATTGAAAGTTCGTGGGAACTGTAAAGCACTAAATACCACGTTCAAATAAACACTACACATAATGGCAATCCGAGAAGACTATCGCGACCGTATGATCCGAATTCATAAAGAATTGGATAAGGTCAGCCCATCATACTGCGTGGCAAAATGGCAACAAGTGACTATTCATTTAGCCACTGGACAAACACATTCGTGTCACCATCCGGCAACACACAAAATTCCACTGGAAGAAATAGCAGTTAATCCTTCAGCATTACACAATACACAGTTTAAAAAAGAACAGCGTAAGCTTATGCTAGAAGGCAAGCGTCCCGAAGAGTGCGATTATTGCTGGCGAGCAGAAGATGCACCCGGTGATCATTTTTCAGACCGTATTAAAAAGTCAGCTGACACCCAATGGGCTGAACAACATATTCACAGTTCAGCGGCAATGCCTTGGGACAGCAATGTGCAACCCAGTTATGTAGAAGTTTCTTTTTCTAACGTATGCAATTTTGGATGTGCGTATTGTTCGCCAGAAATCAGTAGTACACTGATGCAAACGGTAAAGCGACACGGTCCCGTTGTATTAAGTCAAAGAACTGAACAAGATATTACGTGGTTAAAAAGTGTAGACCGTATGCCTATTCCAAATAAGGATCACAATCCTTATATTGAAGCGTGGTGGCAATGGTGGCCAACACTGTATCCAAACTTAAAAGTATTTCGTATTACAGGCGGGGAACCATTATTAAGTAAAGAAACATTTCGCACACTAGATTGGATTATTGAAAATCCAAACCCAGAATTAGATCTTGCTATTAATACCAACTTAGGTGTTGATCAAGACACGCTAGACAAGTTCTTTAAGAAGTGTCAGCAGATCAAAGACGGTGGCATGGTAAAGCGACTACAAATCTTTACATCGTGTGACACCTGGGGAGAACAAGCCGAATACATTCGTGCCGGCTTAGACTATAAAAAATGGTACTATAACTTATGGAACCTTACACTTCGTTATCCTACACTTGATGTAACAATCATGTGTACGTTTAACTTGTTAAGTATTCCACGCTTTAAGAATTTCTTAAATGATATATTGTCTATTCGTCGTGCGGCTACACCTGTTAATAAGGTAAATGGTATCCGTGGTGTAAACTTGGATTTCCCATACTTGCGTCATCCACGTTACCTAAGTGCTTTAATTGCCGATGACAACTTAATTGGCGTATTAGATGATGTGGTACAATGGGCTGAAAAGAATCTTGCTACATTTTTAGAAGTAGATTATCATGACGGCTTTTATCCACATGAAATTGACAATTTAAAAAGATTACTAAACGTAGTACGTGCAGAAAGTCCTACCAACATTGATAATATTGTAGCACGACATGATTTTTATCTGTACATTGATCAACATGATAAACGCAATGGTACAGAGTTTGCTCGTGTGTTTCCAGAATTAGTTGCCTTTTACAATAGATGTAAAAACGAATATGAAGCCTCGCAGGCCGCAAAAAATTTAGCAAGCAATGACCAATGAACCAATACAATTTGGATTCCAAAACTGGAGCACTGAATATTCATGGTGGGCTCCTAATACTGTTCCACCAGACTTTGTAGTTGGAGGCGAAAAGCGCCTGCCAGCCACACACGGCGAACAATGGTTTGATATTGGCGTGTTTAAAGACTGGGAAGTTAGCAAACTTGAAGCATTTAAATTTCCTGTACTAAAAAGCGACTTTCTATACGAACATGGCAATGTTGTTTATTCTCACATTGCGGCACTAAATGACAAGAAGTATATATTTCCCGTACTAATACGCGATACACAATACTTTCACAATCATCGAGACTTGGGATTTGACTGCGTTGATCCACGTGTATTTGAAGATGTACGTGCTGACCGTTGTCGTATTGTATTACTGTTTCCGCTTGAAGGAACCAGTGGTGATCGACATTTTGAATACGACTTTGATATACTAAACAATTGGTGTATAAAGAAAGGTCTGCGTAAGCATCAAGTGTATTATGTACACGGAAACCATCGTGGAGTAGAATTAAGCGCAGGAATGAATTTTACTTACATTCCAATTGACACATTTATATGCTGGGTACCCGGGCGCCGTTATCATACCGCTAATTTTGAACCAATTGACGATCATAATTTGTATCTAAGTTACAATCGTCGGCCACGCCCGCATCGCACTATAATGATGTGCGAATTAATACGTGCAAAATTACTAGACCGCGGATTGGTAAGTTACTACGGTAACAATACAAAGGACACCGTAGATAGAATAAAACTTTATAACCGCCCCGGGCTAGAACCCGAAGCACAAATACTAAACAGTCTTATTCCAATGGAAATAGACATGGATCTTGGGGAAAATAATCCGGCGTGGAACGTTGTAGAAGAACATTATAAACGTACATTCCTAAGTGTAGTGCCTGAAACACTATACGGAAATGACACACTATTCTTTTCGGAAAAGACTTGGAAAACAATAGCAGTAGGTCATCCGTTTATGCTGGTAAGCAGTCGAGGAATGTTACGCAAACTTCGAGAACAAGGTTACTACACATATGGAGCATGGTGGGACGAAGGTTATGATGTAACAAAGTCTTTAGATGATCGTATTCGTCATATTGTTAACGAACTTAAACGACTGTCTAAATTTAGTCGAGAAGAGTTGGTTAATATGCGAGCAAGTATGCAACCTGTTGTAGAACACAATCAACGACTGTTTAACGAACGCCATGCAGATCGTTGCGTTCATCCGGATCGCCAATTATATCGAATTGTAGAAAATATCTGGAATTCATTTTAATAAATACAGCTTTAAAGAAAAGGATACTATGAAGGTAGCAATGATAGGTTTAGGTAAGCTAGGTTTACCATGTGCAGAAGTAATGGCAGAGCATTACGATGTTTGTGGTTACGATGTAGCAACAGTTGATCCAACACAAACGGTTGCGATTAAAAGTTCTATTGCAGAAGCAGTTGCCGGACGTGATTTAATATTTGTAGCTGTGCCTACACCACATGATCCTGCTTATGGTGGTAGCAGTCCTATTGCCAACATGCCACCTAAGGACTTTGATTATTCTATTGTACAAGACGTACTGCGTGAAATTAATCCACACGTTAATAAGACTCAACTTGTAGTGTTAATTTCTACAGTACTACCAGGTACTGTTCGAGAACATTTAGAGCCACTTATTACCAACGCACGTTTCATTTATAATCCTTATCTTATTGCAATGGGTTCAGTTAAGTGGGACATGGTCAATCCAGAGTGTTTGATTATTGGCACCGAAGACGGAACACGCACAGGCGATGCAGGTTTACTAATTGATTTTTACAAACCAATTATGCAAAACAGTCCGCAAATCAACGTGGGCACATGGGACGAAGCCGAAGCTATTAAGATCTTTTACAACACATTTATTTCAGCTAAAATTGGTCTTGTAAACATGATTCAAGACGTTGCTGAAGCCAATGGTAACATCAACGTAGATGTAGTAACAGATGCGCTAAAAGCCGCTACACATCGCATTACTGGTCCACGTTATTTGACAGCAGGTATGGGCGATGCTGGTGCTTGCCACCCACGCGATAACATTGCACTGCGCTTCTTGGCTAACAAACTAGACTTAGGGTATGACTTGTTCCACGCATTCATGGACAGCCGCGACAAACAAGCCGCCAAGATGGCACAAAAGTTAATCGACTTACATCGCGAAACTGGCATGCCTATTGTTATTCACGGTCGTGCTTACAAGCCTTATGTTCCTTACACAATTGGTTCCTACTCTGAATTGGTAGGCCACTTTATTGCAGAAGCTGGCATTAAGTTTGAATATGTTGATCCGCTAACCGACAACTTATTTCAACCACAAGACCCTACTATTTTCTTAATGGCACACAATGCTCGTGTTACCTATTCTGGTACAGGCGTAGAAATTCAACCCGAGGCGTTTTATTGTGCTATTCCAGAAGGTAGCATTATTGTAGATCCGTGGCGCCAACTGCCTAAGATGTATGGTGCTCGTGTTATTCATTACGGTAATCCACGTTTTGAAAAATAATTAATTTTTGCCGGTAAATATCACATATGACATATACACCAGTTACTAAAGAAGCCGGCTCTACCGAAACTATTGCCGAAACGAAAGAAAATCTTGCATCAATTCGTACATACGAATCAAAGTCAAACTACATGCAAGGTAAGACTGTTTACACTGAGTTAGAACAAACATATGGCAAGTATTTGTATTTGCCATTTGACCTCCCTGTTATTGAACTACACGATATTGAAAAATTTAAAACATGGTTCTATGCTACAGGTAAACACGCAGGCAAGCAAATTGAAGACTTTAGTTCGGGTACATTTAATGCTACAAATAAAACGTATGTGTCAGTTGACAGTGTAAGTCCAGGATGGACACCTGTTTGGTCTTTAAATCCCTCTGCTGATGTTTACACTGAGTTTCCAGAGTTGTTTGAACAAATACACGATTACATGCCATGGGTAGGTGATAAAGACTTCCGCTGGAACATGTGGTCTAGTGCAAATCGAGTGCCCGCACATAGAGATCATACAAGTTGTGTTGATGCCCCGTTAGCAATGCGTATTAAACTGTACGACTCTAATCCTTCAGAAACTCTTAGCCTGTTAGTTGATCCAATTAAGGAACATAACAACAGTTACAGGTATTTGCCAAAGCTCACTGACACCAATTCGTTTACATGGAATAATCTTAGAACCAAACACAAGAGTATATTCTTAGGTGGTAAGTTCCGTAAGATTTTGTTTATCTGGCGCGACACACTACGCACAGATAAACAAGTTAATCAGTTTGTTGATTTAATGGATCGTAGCTTGGCAAAGTATGAATCAAACAAAGAGTTAGTATGGGTAGATGATAACCAAGCCTCAGACTACTTGCCGTCAGAGGTCTTTGACCAAAGCTGACATAACATCGGCAACTGGTAATACAGCATTTATGTGTTCAATGCCTTTGCCGGCGAACAAGTGACCGCTTGATGCTGTTTTCATACCTGCTACCAATCCCCAAGTATTGTTAAAGTTATCTTGTTTAATTTCATCAAAGACCAGCGCAAGTTGTTGAGCACCTTTAGATAAGTTTTTTAAGTCAGCCGCTTTTGCCGCTACCATCTTTTCTTTGGCTTCTTGAGAAATTTTGCTTTCTACAGTCGCGGCAAACAGTGTACCAAGCCCTACTGCAAAAGCCCCTCGGTCAATGTAATATTTTACCTGAGCACTTGTACCAATGCCGCCAGCTACTATTACTTTTAAATTTGGTCGTGTTTTTCTGACCTGATCAAACAGTTGCTCTAATGAAATTCCACTGGTGTTGCCACGACCTGCCCCGTCTGGTCCTTTTAGTATAATACCGTCTACGTTTGCAAAAGCTTCGTTTATATCAATTGCTTTGGAAAATACCATTCCACCGTACTGTTGGATTTCTTTTATTTTTTCAATGACCATGTTTCTGATCACTTCAGTATCTTCGGGCTCGCCTAAGATGATTTCGATTGCGCTAATGCGATTGTTTACTAATATATCAAAAATTGCTTTATTGTTTAGATCTGCTATTGACAAACTTACTAATATGTTCCCGTCATTAAACTCTTTAACATATCCTAGGATGTCATTTTCAAGTAACTTGATGTTGATTACTCCTGGAGCAATATAGTAGTTAAAAGCTGAAAGGCTGGGTAGCCCACCAGCACGTCTAACTGCTATTGCTAATTGCAAATCACTGACACGGTTCATTGCCATGCAAGCAATTGGATACTTTACGTTGAATGTTTCTTGAAAGCTTTTCATTTGATCTATCATTGGATACTTATCAATGTAAATACACCATATAATTTCCTTTAATAAAATGAATAAAATAATTGTACTTTCCGGGGGCTTTGATCCTATACATGCTGGACACGTAAGAATGATCCAGTCTGCACGTTTGCTTGGCGATCATTTGATTGTTGGTGTAAACAGCGACAGTTGGCTAGAACGTAAAAAAGGGCAGGCCTTTATGCCTTGGCACCATCGTGCAGAAGTAGTTAAGAATATATCAGGAGTGCGTGAAGTTTTAAGTTTTGACGACAGCGACGGCTCGGCTTGTGATCTACTAAAAAAAGTAAAATTAAAATTTTCTACCAGCGAAATAATTTTTGCCAATGGTGGAGATAGAACGGACAAGAACATACCCGAAATGTCCGTTGACGGTGTTAGCTTTGTGTTTGGTATTGGTGGCTTTGACAAAAGTGGATCCAGCAGTGACTTTTTACGCGACTGGAAAGAAGCTAAAACTAATCGTCCATGGGGCGAGTATCGTGTAATATACAACCATCGCTCACCGGGCAACTGCACCAAGGTTAAAGAATTAACGGTACTGCCAGGGCAACGTTTGAGTATGCAAAAACATCGTCACCGAACAGAATTTTGGCACGTAGTAGAAGGCATGTGTGATGTCTACAGCACAATGGAATCTGGTTACACTTTACCTCCAAGAACCTTGTCAATACACGACCGAATTGATATCCCAGTTGGCGAATGGCATCAACTTAGCAATCCTTACACTACCCCTTGCCGCATTGTAGAAATACAATTTGGCAATGAATGCGAAGAAAACGACATAGAACGTCGACAATAATACTTTCGTACATCCACATCGCTCCTTTGCAGTTCTAAATATTGCAAAGGAGTTTTTATGAGTAATAACCTTATAAGAAAATACATTGACATAATTGAAATGCTCAATGAAGCTTGGGAAGAACCAACAACCGTTAGTCCGTCAGAGCGGGGCAAGTATGAAGGCAAGACCAAAGAAGAACTACTTAAAGCATATAACGCCCTAAAGAAAACAGGTCCACATAAAAAAGGATCAACTGAATACGGACGTATGCGAGAATTGGCATTTGCAATCCGAGCCAAAAGTGGTTGGGGTCCGGTAGCATAACTGTTGACTTTTATGTAGACTCATAGTATACTTGTCCTGTAACCTATTCATTCACAGGAGAATACTATGAGCTTTACACCCGAACAAATTGCTAAACTTACTAAAGTGATCCAAGAAGGCGTCCAAGTCAAGCGTGAGATTGACGACCTTAACGTGGGCCTTAAGGAAACAGTTGCCGCCATCGCAGAAGAAATGGAAATCAAGGCCGCTGTACTAAACAAAGCAATTACCAAAGCATTCAAAGGCGACTTTGACAAAGACCAAAGCGACCTGGATGCTGTTGAAGAAATCCTTATCGTTACTAAGAACAAGGCCTAATGCGTTCTTTATTGGCCAGCGTTTGGAATTACATTGTCGAGGACTGGCAAGAACATCCTGTACGCTGTGTACTTGAGATTCTTGCCTGGTTTATGAGCATTGGCTGTGCAATAGCAATGGCCGTCACTGTTCCAACTCCGCCTTTCTTAATACTATATCCCATCTTTATTGTCCAATGTGCAATTTTTGCTTGGGCTAGCAAAACTCGCGGCAGTACAGGCATGCTTGCCAACTACTTGCTATTAGTCACAATTGACTCTGTAGCACTCGTCAAGATGTGGCTACAATAATGATATGGATCAACGTGTATCAATCCATCATTGGCGATTTGAAGATGGCTGGCATACTGTGCCGGCTTTCTTAGTTAAAAGCGGTCAACCTGAACGGGAATACCGCAAAGAAATAGTAGGCTGGCATTGCTGGGCTTACTGCAATGATCACCATGAGTTTTTAGATTGGATGGCAGAACATTGTCCTAAAGCAGACTGCACTCCACGCTTTAACTCGGGCGATCCAATGATTACTGTACATATTACTGATAAGAATGAGGCGGCATATTTTATGCTGAACTTTGATGTTTAATTTGTACGTCGGAGATGTTGACGAAGAAGAAATTCTATCTTGGTTGTGCGAATCAATTAGCCCAATATCACATACCAAGAAAGAAGAATTTCAATACTACGGCACTTACTACGGTAAGGATAATTCATGGATCATGAATACTTCTGACGTAAGCGATGTAAGTGGACAATTTGATACGATTACACTAATCAGCTTTAAGCATCAAGCAGACTCAATAGTAGCACGATTACGCTGGGGAGGTTCGCTATCGTGAGATGGTTTGACCCTGTGTACCAGCATCGCAAGGATTGGGGGCATGTTGTAAGGTTAGCCCAACCTGAGTTTAAGAGTACTGACTTTGGTACTACTGTTGATCCAGATGAGCTGGAAGAAGTAATACAGTGGGCCGTAGAAAACGCACAGGCTCGACGAATCAGCTACGATACTTGGCAATTTAGGTCGCAGGCTGACGCAGAACAGTTTATAATGGTATACAACTTAATGTGGACCTAATATGAACGATTTCACTTCTATTGACATTGAAACAATGATGGGTACAAGTCTGCAGACTTGGCAAAAAGACCTAATAGGCGGCTTTAAAAAGGGCGAGCTAGTAACTTATAGTGCAGGGCGCCAAACTGGTAAATCTACATTCACACTGGCCGCACTAAAGAAGATACTTGATGATATGGAAAGTCTAGATCCAAACTTTGAAGTTCTTACTACTGGAACTGTTGACGGTACTCCTTGGTATACCATTTCGTGTAAAAAGGATGTTTCTATTTGGATTCGAGAGAACGGCGCCGAGAATTCTGAATGGTCTGATTACATTGACGACAAGTGGATGTACCATCGTAATAAACTTGATGTTTCGCAAGAAATGCTTGCAATGATTAAGCTGAGGTGGTCATGAAAACAGTTGAACGAAGCAGTTATCCGGGATGGAACAATCATCCTGTTTATCATTGTAAAACTACAGATGCTTGGCAAGAAGTTAGTTCTTGGTGTCACAAAAGCGATGTTGAAACATTTTTGCTATCATCAGGATCAATGGGGTACATTTTTCAAGTACGCACATTACACCCTCTATTTGTACTAAGGTGGTCATGAGAGTATTAAACAAGCGACTGTGGCCATATCAGTTTAACTTGCCCGTTAAGGACATGCACACAAATGATGACCGCATTATTTGGCTACAAGAAAACTTAAACAAAGAAGTGTGGCGGTTTAACGAAACTAATTCTATGTTTTGCTTTGCAAACAAAGATGATGCTGTACTGTTTAAGCTAACTTGCTCATGATAGTATGGGGCAGAAGCATCGGATGGAATATCGACTTGGTACGTTACAAGAAACAAAAAATGGAATATAGTATCATTGAAAACGGAGCCGATTGCTATCCTTGGCGGGAAGTATATGCTTGGTTGCCTGTTAAAACTGTTTATGGTCAGTATGTGTGGCGGGAAAAAATTTTCAAGCGTAAGGTTTGGGTAGTGTGGGGTACAGGGTTTCATATGGAACCTGAAGTACAGTATGCAACAATATTTGATTTGATTACATATGATGGCACTAAACCTAATCCGCGATAGATATAATAAGTGGAAAGAAGATCGCTTTTTAAAAAAGCACAACTGCCGTAATCGCAAAGAATACGAACGCCGGTTTGACCCAGACTACATTCCATGGGCGCCACAAATTAGAAACTACTACAATGGATATAAACATATACACTGTTTTGAGAACTACGAAAACTTTGTATATAAAAGAATTTACGATTATGGCCCCGGTGGCTATAGAGACGGGTTTCATGAGATATGCGATTGGTGCGAGGAAAACTTATCAGGTAAGTGGCGATATGACATACTACGTGTTATGAAGGCGCCGTCGACTGCTAACCAATGGGAAGTAAATGAACTAGGCGGCGGTGATCACTGGTTCTTTGCATTTATGGATGACGAAGACTATTTCATGTTTAAATTACAGTGGGGTAGCTAATGCCACATTCTAAGGCACACTTCAAATGGAAAGGATTTACTATTATGAGCGATAGTAGAGACATCTGTTTGTCTGGTGACCTTGATGCTGACATATACGATTGGGCAAAGAAGAATAATGTAAATGCTAGCATCTTCATTAAAGCTGAAAACCAAAGCATTTGGCGCATTATAAACGACAACGAAAGAATACTTTTTAAATTGTCTTGGGGTGAAAGTAATGTCTAACTTTTACAAAGTAGTCTACGCTAAGACTGTTGACGGTATACAAGCACAGTGGCAGATATCTTATAAGGACTACATTGTAAACGAATGGCTAAAAGAAAACTGTAAGGGTCCTTACTACCACAGTCCAGGATACTTAAAAGAAAAGTTTATTGAGTTTGAAAACCAAGAAGATGCCGCGTTGTTTAGGTTAAGCGTATGACTGATCAAAACTATCCCGTTAACATTAAGCTAAAAACAAAAGACGTTTTTGATATTGAAAGTCGCTTGGCTGAAATTAATCAACTGCGAACATGGCTCGATGAACTTACTGAATGGCAACCTGATGGTTATACAATGAAGTTTCATTCTTCGGGGCAACGCATTATGATATGGTTTAAGGATCAAGAAGCCGCAATAATGTGTAAGTTGGGAGTAGGATGAAAGACTTTATTGAAGCACAAGTAACGCAAGCAAGCGAAGATTTGGCTCGCCAAATTGATTTTGAAATCTTAAAAGACGTACTGGTTAAGTCATGTGGCTGGCATTACATTGAGTTCGATCGACTTCTTTCTAGGGAACACTCAGTTGATCTAGTCAATTGGGCGCACACCGAATGTCGCGGTAATTGGAAACATTCGGGCAGGCATTGGTTGTTTGAACAAGAAGACGATGCTATAATGTTTAAGTTAACCTGGAGTTAAAATGTCCGAAGAAACCAAAAAGCAAGAAGTAATGGATGCGCTACACGAGTCAGGCAGAGAGTTTGCTAAAGCTATGGATGCGTATCAACAAATAGCCAATTCGTACTATTCTGGGTTAGAGCCAGAAGAACAGTTGTGGGCCTTTTGTGCCATTGTTGAAAAGTTGTGCAAGGGTGAATTAGAAGAAGGTCGAAGCTACCGCGGAATCTTGTATGATACTTTTGGGTGGGGACCTGAAGCTTATGCCGCCGCCCAGTGTGCTGGCTTTCTAGGTTTACATAATTCCATTTATAGGTTTGAAGATCTTGAGACGGTCTTTACTAATACTCTCGAAGAACTAGAAATTGAAGTAGAACCAGAAAAGTTGCGCGATGCACTGGCTAAACACTTCTATTAAAGAGAAATACATAATACATGTTTGTTGACGCATACCACGATAAAAAGAAAGAAATCATCCACGTTGTAGAACGTGTAGATGGGCGCAGGGTGCTTAAAGAGTATCCTGCCAAGTACATATTGTATTATCCAGATAACAAAGGTAAGTTCCAAGACATTGCTGGCAATCGTGTTAGCCGTGTGCTACTAAGTAACGCCGCAGCCTTTGACAAAGAGCGCCGTATTCACAGTCATAAAAGACTATGCGAAAGCGACTATCGTCCGCTTAACCGTTGTTTGGAAGAAATATACGGCGGACAAGAAGCACCTGACCTTCATGTAGCATTTTTTGACATTGAGGTTGCATACGATAAGGTCAAGGGCTTTGCTCCTCCTGAAGATCCGTTTAACCACATCACTGCTATTACCACTTACCTTAACTGGCTAGGTCGTAATATTACATTGTGCTTAAAGCCCGATGCAATGAGTGACGAAGTAGCACAAAGCATTACGAGCAAGTTCGAAGATACTATTCTCTGCAACGATGAAAAAGAAATGCTAGAGATGTGGCTAGACTTAATTGACGATGCAGACGTACTAAGTGGTTGGAACTCAGAAGGCTTTGATATTCCTTACACCGTTAACCGCATCACACGTGTAGTAGGTCGCGATGCTACTCGGCGCATTTGCTTGTGGGATCAATATCCCAGCAAGCGTGTGTTTGAAAAGTATGGTAAGGAAAATGAAACATACGATCCTGTTGGTCGTGTGCATCTCGACTACCTAGAATTGTATCGCAAATACAACTACCACGAACTGCCAAGTTATCGACTAGACTATGTCGGTGAAATTGAACTAGGTGAGAACAAGATTCCGTATGAAGGAACACTGGATCAACTTTACAACAATGACTTTGAAAAGTTCATCGCTTATAACAGACAAGACGTTGCGCTACTGTACAAACTAGATGCTAAACTAAAGTTCATTGAGCTGACAAATCTTATTGCCCACGCAAACACAGTAGGACTACGTGCTACGTTAGGTGCTGTGGCGGTGACTGACCAGGCGGTTATTAATGAAGCACACAGTCAAGGAATGGTTGTCCCAGATCGTCCACGACGCGGTAATAGTGAAGATAATGCGGCCGCTGGTGCCTATGTTGCTGTTCCAAAAGCAGGTATGCACGAGTGGATTGGCTCAATGGACATTAACTCACTGTATCCATCGCTGATTCGTGCGCTAAACATGAGTCCAGAAACTATCGTTGGACAGGTGCGTCAAACTCGTACACTTGCTGGTATTGAAGAATTCAAAGCAGAAGGCAAAGGCATTGCTGAGTTTTGGGAAGGTAAGTTCGCTTGCTTTGAATACGAAAGCATCATGAATCGTGAAATTGGTACAACGGAAATTGTTGACTGGGAAGATGGAACTAGCACAGAAATGTCCAGTGCCGAAGTGTACGACTATATCTTCCACGGTGGCCAACCTCTTATGCTTTCTGGCAACGGTACTATCTTTAAGTATGACACAAAAGGTATTATTCCTGGTCTGCTTGAACGTTGGTATGCTGAACGTAAGGAACTACAAGCAAAGGCTAAAGAAGCATACGGCACTGACATGTACGACTTCTGGGACAAGCGTCAGTTGGTTAAGAAGATTAACTTAAACTCTGCGTATGGTGCGTTGCTTAACGCAGGTTCACGCTTCTTTGATCAGCGATTAGGGCAGTCAACTACACTATGTGGACGACTTGTTGCACGACATATGGCTGGTGCGGTTAACGATTGTTTAACTGGAGAAAAGGATCACATGGGTAAGGCCATTATCTATGGTGATACTGACTCTGTTTACTTCTCTGCTGTTCCAGTGTTTAAATCACAAATTGAATCAGGAGAAATTGATTGGTCAGTTGACAAGATCATTGAACTGTACGATGCAATTAGCGAACAGGTCAATGGCACGTTTCCTGCGTTTATGAACTATGCTTTTAATGCTCCTGCCAGTCAAGGAGAAATCATTAAAGCAGGTCGAGAAGTTGTAGCGAGCCGTGGCATCTTTATGACCAAGAAACGGTATGCCGTTCTTATCATTGACAAGGAAGGCAAGCGCAAGGACAAGGACGGCTCGGCTGGTGAACTAAAGGCGATGGGCCTTGATATGAAGCGTTCAGACACACCCGAGTTCATGCAAAAGTTCTTAGAAGAAGCACTGGTAATGACACTTGAAGGCAAGTCGGAGCAAGAAGTTATGGCCCGTGTCAAGCAGTTCCGTGAAGAGTTTAAGGCTCGTCCGGGCTGGGAGAAAGGCACACCTAAGCGTGTTAACAACCTAACTAAGCACACAGACATTTATAAGAAAACAGGTAAGTGTGGTGTAGGTCACGCTATGGCGGCTATTAACTGGAACCGAATTCGCGAAGCCTATAGCGATAAGCGTAGCATGGAAATTACAGATGGACAGAAAACAATCGTGTGTAAGTTGAAGCCAAACCCATTACAGATCAATTCAATTGCTTACCCAATTGATGAAATGAACCTTCCAGATTGGTTCAAAGCAATGCCGTTTGATAATGCGGCAATGGAGGAAACTATTATCGACTCAAAGATTGGGAACCTTTTGGGCGTACTCAAGTGGGACTTAAATCTAAGTAAGGATCGAGGATTCATTGATGATTTATTCTCTTAAACGGAGAACGGTCATCTTGACTTTAACCCACTTTCTAAATATAATCATTAACATAACCGGAGAATCACAACAATGCTAAAAGATATTGTGCTTGATGTAGCAAAAAACATCGCTAGTCTAGGAACCTTTGAAGAGATCCTAGTTGAACAAGAAGCAGAGTCTACTAAGTTTACTGCTTACCCAGAAGACTCAACACTTACTGTACTTGCTAACAGCAAGGCAAAGGTTGACGAATTGCCAGAGAAGTTTGGTATGCTTAACTTGGGCTTTATGGTTGGCTTGAGCGGTTTGTATCGTTCAGAAGACAGTAAGGTTGCAACAGGCACAAATAACAAAAGCGAAATTGATCGTTTAGTGTTTAGTGGTGTAGATGGAAACAAAGACGAATATCGTTTGACTCCTACTAACTTAATGAAGACCAAGAGCCGTTCATTTAAAGGTACTACGTGGGACGTTGTTGTTAAGCCGCAGGCAAACAAGATCAGCGAACTATCACAACGTGCAGGTTTGTACGCTAGTATTGACCCTAACTTGGTTGCAAGCACAGACAATGGTAAATTGATCTTTACATTTGGTGGTGCAGGCGGTGGTGGTCACGCAGGTAAGTTTGTATTTGCAGATACTACACAAACGCTAAAGCGTCCAGTTACATTGCCTATTCAAAGTTTGTTACTTGCTCTTAAGACAGCAAGCCAAGGTACTCCTGTTGTGAGTATTTCTGAAAAGGTTGCCAAAGTTGAATTTGACTCTGGTGTTATTGCGTACGAATATCTTGTAATTGCACAACAATAATATGAGCATTGACTTAACTAAGAATGCAATGGAAGGCAATTATGCCTTCTACTTGCCAGCTATTAGTGGCTTCTATACCAAGCAACTTGGTAACATTGTTAAAGACCCTAACTACGTTCCTGCTGAACGTGTGCCTGCTGGCTTTGAATACGGACTCGAAGGTGTAAACTTTTTAGATCCCGAGAAGTCCTACTATCACTATGGTGTTGCATTGTATTCTGCAGGTCATGCCGATCGTAACCTAACACGTTGTGATGACAAAGAGCCAATGATTCACAAGCGTGATCGCAACAAGACTATTATTGTTGGCGACAGCTCTGGATTCCAGTTAGCAACAGGCGTTATTAAGATGGACTGGGCTAACATTAAAGGTGCAGAAGGCGACAAGTTCCGTGAAGAAATTCTACGTTACTTAGAGCACACTTCAGATTGGTCAATGACACTAGACGTTCCTGCGTTTGCCGCAGTACCTCCGCTAAGTGCTAAAACTGGCCTTACTAAGTTCGAAGATACATTAGACATTTCAGTACATAACCTTCATTACTTTATGAAGCATCGTGTGCCTGGTGCTACTAAGTTCTTAAACGTTATCTCTGGTAGCACACCAGATAACTCTAAGCTTTGGTACGATACTATCAAACACTTTAGCAAGCCAGAAGCTGTTAAAGAAATGGGATATACTGAAGATCGTACATTAGAAGGCTGGGCGTTTGCTGGTATTAACATGAAGCACATGCCTAGTGTATTGAATCGCTTGCTTGATTTAATTGAGGATGACTTGATTAAAGATAAGGATTGGATTCACTTCTTGGGTATTGGTCGATTAAAGTGGGCTTGCTATCTAACATCTATCAAGCGTCAACTACAAAAGCATTACAACCCAAACATCAACATTAGTTTCGATGCGGCCAGTCCTTTTGTTGCCGCAGGTGGTTATGCGTTGTCTTACAACTACAATTACTTTACGCCAAATAAGCTAACTTACTCAATGGGTAAGAGCATCGATGACAAGAGCCTTAAAGGTTCTACTATGGCAATGCCGCATCAAGGTCCTATTATGGAACGCTTGACTGCTGGCGATATCTGCTACATGGGTCTAAATGATGCTAACAAGAACGGCAAGATTGGAAAAACATCTTGGGACACTACATCGTACTTGCTTATCATGGCGCATAACGTGTATAATCATATTCAAGCGGTACAAGAAACTTTACGTTTAGCTGATATTGAATATGTGCGTAACGCAGGTGTAAGTTATAAGGATGCGGTTGGGTTTGGTAAGAAGGCTCCTAACCTAAGCGAGTTTATTCCAAATGACATTATCTACTTTAACAACTTTGTAGAAGTGCTGTTTGACCCGGCAACTCCGATGGCAGACAAGCGTCAAATGATTGTTGATAATACAACTTTCCTAAACTCTATTAGCTTTGGTGGTGTAGAGGCTGCACGTAAAGCAAAGAGCAGTGATATTTTTGATACAGTTGACGAAATACCAGACGATGACGATATGGCTAGCCTGGACAATGAAAAGCTAATGGAACTTGAACACGAAGTTGAGAGCGAAGATGGCAATTGATAGAGTTTCTCCAGATTTCTTTATTGGCACCGAAGTTGAAAATAGCCCTGCTAAGGGAATGACTACACTATTTGTAGTAGGAATTCAACCAGTCAAGACTATTCTCGACATTGCGGTACCAAATGGGATTAGGCACATTTACCTAGGTGCTAACATGAGTCTTCATGGCGTAGCAAATGATGATCATAACACCTGGAGAGAATGGGACCGTATGATGTCAGATTTATTAGAAGGTGACCACATTGATTACATTACTGTGGATCTAGAATCTTCTCAAGTCGAAGGCTTTTTAGAAAGTCTCATGAGTGAGGAAAATCGTGTCATTCCAATGATTTCGGTGAAACTTCCTTACACTAAACTGCTTAACTACAATACAACGATTAAAATTGATGATAAAGGTTTTAATCAAACAAATCCTGGTGTGTGGTGTCATTCGTTACATGACTTAATGGACCGAAAGACATTTACTCCATGGAGTGCCTATCGAGGCGATAACCCTGTTAATTAAACTAAGGAAACAGAAATGAGTGATGATGTAAAAGTTGGCAATTTTAATAAGCCTACAAAGCGTCCAACCCCAAAATCAGCAACTGCTCCTGCGGCTGTTGAAGAAACCAAGGCAGTTAAAGAAGGCGGTGATGGTATTGCCGAACTTAATGCTAAGATGGACAAGCTTCTAGAATTTGCACAGGCAATTGACTGGAAGATGTGGGTATATTTAAAAGCTAACAACTATATTGACTAAGGAATAACATGTCCACAGACATGATTTGGGTAACGTTCCGTAAGGAAGGAATCCATAGGTATCCTGCCGCAGGGCATGATCCTAAATTGGCAAGCGGTGACGAATACGATGTAAGTTTCTTACAATACCCGCATCGTCACATTTTTCATTTTAAAGTTTATCTAGAGGTCTTTCATGATGACAGAGATGTAGAGTTTATTCAATTTAAACGTTGGCTTGAAAACTTGTACAACCAAGGAACACTTGAATTGAATCATAAGTCCTGTGAAATGATTGCTGACGACTTACACAAAGAAATCTCAGCAAAATATACAGATCGTAAAATTTGGATTGAAATCTCGGAGGATGGCGAAAATGGATGCCTCAAACAATACTCTTAAGCAACACGTAAAATTCAACCGCGGTGGTGACCGTGGTTACAGCAACTACCAACCCCGCCGGGCTGGTCTTAATATCAACCATATCAAGTTTGACTTGCTAAAAATTAGCGAGTTGTATGATGGTGTGTTAAATGAGAATCTAGGGCACTTGCCTCTAGAGTTCTACAACCAGTACTTGACAGATCTTGTCAAGGGTAACTACATCTTTGGTTACACCATTGATGCTCCTGAAATGCGTACACACGAAGCAAGCGGTGATCGCAGTTTCACTTACACAATCAATGTGCAAAGCGGAGCCGATCGTGCTAGCAAAGCACTTAAGATCCATGTAGGCTTTTACAAGAGTGCATGGGATCTACCAACAGTAGAGCACACAGCTGATGGCATGTGCTGTATGCCAAACCGACTAGATCGTCAGGTGGACTAATGCGTAAGCTCTTCTACATGGGTTTGGAGCCCTACGAAGGGCGTTACACACTTCAACTTCAGCAATGGAATGAAGCTGTGTTTAAGCGCCGTGGTATCGACTATGTTGTTGTGCCAGGTAGCACAATTGACAATACTAAAGCAATCTCAGTAGGACAAGTGCTAGATGCACATGGCCGCAGTTACTTTGGTATGAGTCAAATGATGAACTTGGTTCAGATGATGCGTAGTGGCGAGTGTACAGGTAAAGACGTTGTCTACTTCGAAGACATGTTCCAACCTGGTATTGAATCGCTTCCATACATTATGGACCAAATTCCAGCAGAACAAAGACCACGTGTATATGTTCGCTGTCTAGCACAAGCAATTGACCCAGACGACTTTGTTCATGTATGGGGAATGAGCAAGTGGATGAGCTTATACGAGCAAATGGTTAATGAGTTTGTTACAGGTGTATTGGCTACTAACGAAGAAATGGTTGCCCATATGCGTATTGCTAACTGGACTGCTCCTATCTATAACATCTCTGGACTTGCATTTGGTAAAGAAGAAGTCCTTGGTCGAGTAGGCAATCAAATAAAGCCTTGGCATGCTCGTAGCAACCGAGTTATATTTGCCGCACGTTTTGACCAAGAGAAACAGCCAGACTTCTTTATGGATCTAATTGAAGAATGGTACAAAAGCGATGATGTACAAGATGTTGAATTTGCAGTCTTGTCAGGCGGACCTTTGCGTAGTAATAATCCTAAATACCTTGAACGTGCCGCAGAGCTAGAAGCAAAGGGTAAGCTTAAGATTTATAAAGATCTTAAGAAAGATGAATACTATAACATCGTAAACGATAGTAAAGTATTGTTTAACTGTGCATTACAAGATTGGGTTAGCAACACTGTATCTGAAGCCGACACGCTAGGTTGCAATGTATTGTATCCTGCATATCGTAGTTTCCCTGAAACTTTTGCAAACGATCGCAATCGCTTGTACGTGCCGTGGAGCATGGACGATGCTATTGAGAAGATGATAAGATTAGTAGAACATCCTAGTCCAGACATGGGTAAGATCAGTAACTGGAACGATGGCACCATTGATCGAATCTGCGATATCATTGAAGGCAAAGGTGAACAGTGGAATAGGTCCGGTAATCGATATCGCGATCATGTTGCAAAGGCAAAGTACTAATGGAAAAATGGGTAGCTATAACCGGATGCAATGGTTACATTGGTGGCCAAACTGTACTAAGATTTAAGGATCTAGGATACAAAGTAATTGGTGTTGACAGAAACAATGCCAGTCCATGGATTAGGAGTCAAGTCGACTCCTTTATTACCGGCGACTTTATCAATCCAATGTTCATTAACATGATCATTGATAAGAATCCAGTTGCACTTATACATATTGCTGGTACAAGTTTAGTAGGACCGAGTGTCAAAGATCCTGCACCTTACTATCACAATAACGTAGGCAACACTGCTAGATTACTTTCTTTGCTAGCGGCTCGCGGCTGGAAGAAGACTGTAGTTTTCTCTTCTAGTGCCGCAGTCTATGGCGACCCAGGTGAATCTGCCTTAACAGAATCCAGTCCAAAGCTTCCTATTAGCCCGTATGGGCAAAGTAAGTTAATGGCAGAGCAGGTATTGCGAGATTGTGCAACTGGTTATGGTTTCAAAACTATTGCCCTGCGCTATTTCAATGCGTGTGGCGCCGACAATAAAGTAAGACACGGGCAATTAAAACAAGCAACACACTTGATTGCTCGTATCATGGAAACTATTATCAACAAGGGTGTGTTTACACTCAATGGTAATGATTATCCAACAAGCGACGGTACTTGTATCCGTGATTACTTACATGTAGAAGATATTGCTAATGCTCATTATATCGCTACGTTGTATGCTGAAACCATGACAACATCAAGTGCTGAATTTAACTTAGGCTCTGGTCAGGGTGCTAGCATTAAAGATATTATTAATAGCGTTGAACGTATTACAGGCCGTACTGTTTTAGTTCATACAGGTCCTCGCCGCGAAGGCGATCCTGCTATTTTAGTTGCCAGCGCACAAAAATTTAAACGTGATGCAGGTTGGAAGCCAGAACATAGTTCTATTGACAACATTGTACGCACGGCTTGGGCTTGGTACAACTCTACTGAGTATAAAAATAAAGCATAATATGAAATTTGGTGGTTATGATGTTGGTGGCAAAGTAGTCAAGCAAGATGAACGCTACACAGTCAAAGATAATACAGAGTTAAACAATCTTATCGTTAGCTCAACTACTTTACATCGCGGGATGAGTACCAGCGGACATAGTCACGCAGGGCAAGAAGAAGTTTATAACTTTATTTTTGGCACGGGTGAAATGGAACTTGACGGTGATAGATTTAAAGTCTACCCCGGAGATGTTGTTCTTATTAAAGACGGGGTATTTCATCGTGTACATAATACAGGTGCATGTGATATGTACTTTGTTTGCGTATTTGATGGAAAGAGGAATCATTGATGCGAGTTGGATTTACTGCAAGTACATTTGATCTTTTACATGCTGGTCACGTAGCAATGTTGCAAGAAGCAAAAACACAATGCGACTATTTGATTTGCGGTTTACAAAACGATCCTACTCTTGATCGCCCTTCAAAGAATCAACCTGTGCAAAGTATTGTTGAACGTCAAATGCAACTTAAAGGTTGTCGCTACGTTGACGAAGTATGGGTTTACAACACCGAAAAAGATCTAGAAGATTTACTGCTAACGTTACCTATTAATGTTCGTATCCTTGGTGTTGAATATGAGGGTAAAGAGTTTACTGGTAGAGAGATTTGTCACAAGCGCGGCATTGAATTGTACTTCAATGGTCGCGATCACAGTTTTAGTAGCAGTAGTCTACGCAAACGTGTGTATGAAGCAGAATTAAAAAAGGAAGAAAAATGACAACAATTACAATTTACAGCAAAGAACAATGCCCATATTGCGATATGGCAAAGAACTGGTTCAAAAGCAAGAACTTAGAGTTTACAGAACATAAAATTGGTACAAACGGTTTTACAAAAGAAAACTTATTAGAAGCTGTCCCAACAGCCAGAACAGTGCCTCAAATTATCATTGATGGTAAACTAATTGGCGGCTGGGACGATCTTCGTAAAAGTGAGTTTTATGCGTCAATTAACAACTGACCTAGACCCAGATGCCAAACTTGATTGGTCTTTACCTAACAAAGCAAAAGTTGCAGTTGAAATTGGAGAGATGCGAGAAGTCAAATACTGGCTTTTCTCCAATGTTGGAAGACCTAATAAGCTATGGAACATTACGGACCATAAAGGCAGAGAATTTAATTGGAGGGCAGTAGCCGGCGCTAGTAAATCAAAGCAACAGGATCTTATGCGTATGCCAATAACTTTAGTAGTCAGCTTCCTAAATAGAGAAGACCTAATGTTATTCTTACTAAGATGGCCAAGTGAACTATTGATTAATGAATAACTATCTGCTATAATAAACAATATGACATCCACGTCATTAACTCGGAGAAACATAAATTGACAAATAAAGACGGAACAGCCTTAGAAGCAATGGCAGGCGATGGGGGATACCAAGAAGAAAAATATCTAGGAAACTATCTTCGCTTTAAAATGAAACGTGAAGGCAAACGTTTCTGGGCAGGTGATAACATCAGTGACTATATCACCGAACAAGATAAAGAAAGACTTATTGACGAGGCAACAGAAGCATTTGAACTAGTACTTGATCGATTGCTCATTGATCGCGAAAGTGATCCTAACAGTCATGGCACAGCAAGACGGTTAGCCAAAATGTATTTTAACGAAATCATGGCAGGCAGATATGATCCTGCTCCTGATGCAACAGCATTTCCCAACGACAGCGAGGAAAGATATGAAGGTATGTTGGTTGTCCGTAGCGAGCTACGTAGTATGTGCAGTCATCACCACCAGCCCGTTAATGGTGTGGCTTATATCGGTATCATCGCCGCTAACAAACTCATCGGCTTATCTAAATACACTCGTATCGCACAGTGGTGTGCCCGGCGCGGCACGCTTCAAGAGGAGCTTTGCAACGACATTGCCCGCGAAATCATGCGAGCCACAGGTGCCAAAGACGTCGGCGTCTATGTACAGGCGACACATGGGTGCTGTGAGAATCGTGGGATAATGGCGCATAGCAGTCTGACTCAAACCACTGTTCTTAAGGGCTCATTCCAGACTGATCCAGGCACAAAGAAAGAATTCTTTGACAATATCAAACTACAACAGGACTTTGCCCCAAGATGAGAAAACAATTAATTGAAGCTAGTCGTCAACACTATCTAGCACACATTGAAAAACATAGAATTAACGTTGAAGTTATTCTGCACAATCCAACTGCGATTGCCGAGCATTCTGATATCATGGATGCCATTGAAAAAGAAGTTGAACAAATTGCAGAGTATATGGATAAACTAGAAGTACTAGACAAATATTTTGCCGAGTAAGCCATGAGCGACAAAGACGATATCAACACTGTAAAATTTGATTGGAACAGTTCTACTGACACAATTGGTATTACAGCACAAGAGGTCGACATTTCAGCATATGGCGGTGCCAATTATACAGTAACTATGAATGACACTATTGACTTAGGTAGTATATCTATTACCAATGGCAGTAGTGCGTTTAATATTGGTAGCCCTTATACTTTTAGTTCTGGGACTTCTACCAATTCTTTATCGGGTATCAGCGAAATTAATACAGCAACTGGAAAGAAAATAGACCTCGACGAGCTGGCCAGTGTTATTGATACTTTAAAGAAAAGACTACTGATATTGGCTCCAAACTTTGAAATGCACGAAAAATATCCTATGCTGAAAGAACTGTATGACGAGTATAAAGCAATGGAAAAGTTATTAAGCGGGCCAGATATTAACCCGGAGGATATGTGACTGACAAGGTATCACTTACGTGGGAAGATGTTGAACATCTTGCACAGGACGTTATTAGACAAATGTACTTGGATCAGTGGTCGCCAGATTTAATTGTTGGAATTGATCGTGGCGGGTTGCCTTTTAGTGTTATGCTTAGTCACTATTTGGATATTCCGCACGAAAGTGTCAAGGTTTCCCTTAGAGATCAACCGTCAACTGAATCCATATTATGGGCGCCAGAAGAAGTATTAGCAGGTAAGCAAATATTACTAGTAGACGACATCAACGATACCGGAGCAACGCAAGCTTGGATCAAGGAAGATTGGGCGGCAAGTGTTGCAGGCACATCGGTTGACTTTATTGAAAAACATTGGCATAATACAGTTCGATGGGCAAGTTTAGTTGATAACGAAGCCAGCAACGAAATATCAGACTACGCTGGAATGAGTATCAACAAGCTCGAAGATGATGTTTGGATTGACTTCCCCTGGGAGTCTTGGTGGAATAGGAACACAAAATGAAAGTTGGTTTTAGCCTTGGTCGTTGCATTCGTGACATTGTTAACGACGTTGTCAGCATCGACGATGTTGTTGTAATTGTTGCAGGCACACGGTTTGAAACTCAGGAGCAGTTGACTAACATTGTCAACGAATACATGTACCGCGACACATACCTATGGGGGCTCGATGAAACTGCCTGCCAAAATGTTGCTAGTCTACTGTTCCGAGAAGGTAAAATTCACCAGCCACGTAACTTTGGTGTTTATCGAAATATGATGCCAGAGGATGCTGTGTGGGCTGATTTGTTTCCAACCGGTGGTCATACTGATCCAATGGTACAAGAAGCGTGGCAAGCTTATCGTGGTATGCTAGGCCTGACAGGTAATAAACCTGTTGATAAAGAATACATTGAATCAAATTGGAAAACTTAAAATGACTTATGTAGTTACAGAAAACTGTATCAATTGCAAGTACACTGATTGCGTAGAAGTGTGCCCAGTTGATTGCTTCAACGAAGGGCCAAATTTTTTAGTAATTAATCCTAATGAATGTATTGACTGCGGAGTCTGCATTCCAGAGTGTCCTGCTGATGCGATTGTTGCTGATGCTGATCTTACTGCTGAACAACGACCTTATCTTGCTATAAATGCAGAACTTAGTAAAATCTGGCCTGTTATTACTAAAAGAAAAGAACCATTGCCCGATGCAGACAAGTTCAAGGACATTAAAAACAAAGGCAGTATGCTAGAACGATGAGAAATTTAGCGGAGTTGATTAAGCTTTCTAAATGCCCTTACTTAAATGAAAAGTACAAGGGCATTGCCGCTTTACCGCTAGACTTACCTCGTTTTGAATTGGATTCTATCGATGACTTTTGGCGAATATGGAACGAAGAAAGTGGGCATGTTGACCGACAGCATATTGACCGGGGCGGACTAGGTCGTAGTACACCTGACATAAATTTGGTACAATGGGACGGGCTTGCAATATATGAAGATGCAATGTTGCTAGGAAGTGCGGCTTGGTTAACAAAACTATCTAAGCGTTTAGGCGAAAGTCAACCAAACTATCTCAAGTCTATTTTTGAAAACTTGCCATTTGTTAAAATAAGATCTGTCAGACTATGGAGTGCTAATAAAAACATACCAGCACATTACGATGGAAATATGCCGAGCACACTTGATGGACAGATGAGATTTCCTGCTGAGATTCGAATCATGCTAGATGACAAGAATCCAAAAGAAACATTTTGGTTGTGTTCAGCAGAACAATATAAGCCAGGCTTTAATACTGTTGTCCCATTAGAAGATCGCAGATATGTAAAGCTACCAAGCGGCACTAATACGTTTTGTTGGAACAACGAAGATTTCCTACATGGCGCAGATTTTGATCCACAGTATAGAAAAATACTTGTTGTAGTTAAGGGGTGGGTTGACTTAGATCGCCTAGAGCCTTTGCTAGATAAGAGCATAGCAAAGTATCCCAATTACGTAATTAAATTTTAAAGAGAGAAGTATGACAAACATTATCATTCAAGGACAGGGTGTAGTTGGGCAATCAACAGAATTGTTCTTAAAGAAGTACAACCCAGAGTTAAACATTGTATTCAACGATCCTTTTAAAGGCGTTATTGCACCACACGATTCTTGGGCTGATGCAGACTATGTTGTTATTTGCGTTAATACAGATTTAGATGATACTTTATCAATCCCAGAGAACTCAACCGCCAATGTTGATGCCGCAATTAACGAAGCATTAAAGAATGGCTTCAAAGGTAAAATTATCTTGCGTAGTACTTCTAGCATTGACTGTGTTAAGAGCTTGATGCAACAGTTAGGTCAACATTTAATTGTTTGGCCCGAATACATTAGGGAGTCTACTTGGAGAGAAGATAGCGACAATCCTCGATTTATTTTAGTAGGTGGACAAGGGGCTGAAGACTTTGTTAAAGTAGTTGATGCTTATAAAGGCCCAGCGTTTATCACTGATCCGTTAGAAGCCATGATTGCCAAACTAAGCACCAACACATTCCTTGCAATGAAAGTAATCTTTGCAAATCAAGTTGAACGGTTATGTTCTGCTAATGGTGCAGATTATGATATTGTTAGACTTTTACTTGAAAACGAAGGTCGACTTGGATCAAGTCATTGGGCTGTACCGGGGTTTGATGGGCAAAGAGGTTTTGCTGGAAAGTGTTTTCCAAAGGATGTAAAAACATTTGAAGCGGCTATAATTAAATCAGGACAGCATATTGATTTAATTAGAGCCATATCTGATCTAAACAATACAATGAGGATTAATAATGAACAATCCTAAGCATGATCCTTGGCAACAGGTAGTCCGGTCCTTGCGTGGACTTCGTAAAGAGGGCGTAGATCCGATTGACCCAAAGTGGGTTTTGTGTTATACTGATGGTATAAGGAACATCGCACTAGAACACGGTCATGCAGAGCTAGAAGATATCTTACAAGCATTTGAAGATTTCTGTAAAGGCTGTGGATTTGTATTTGATGGCTTTGCTATTGTTGACGAAGACGGTATTCCTGTTAACGGACTTAACCCAATAGCTAAACTAGAAGCAGGCAATGAAGATCAAACTAGTCAGTGACTTGCACTTAGAGTTTTCTGACATTAACATTCAAAACAATGAGAATTGTGATGTTCTCATTCTTTCTGGCGACATTATGGTCGCACAAGATCTACACGACCATCCTGAACCCATCAGCACTGCTGATCAAATGGCTATTGCAAACAGCACTGGCTTAGGTCGTCGTCAACAATCAGCACAACGATTCCGTGACTTTTTAAAGCGTTGCAGTTTCCAGTTCCCGCATGTTGTTTATGTTGCTGGTAACCACGAATTCTATCATGGTAAGTTTTTTGCTGGCATTGAATACCTGCGAGAAGAATGTGCAAAGTATCCTAACATTCACTACTTGGAACGCGATACTGTTAATATTGACGGAGTAGTGTTTATTGGTGCTACACTATGGACCGACTGTAACAAGTTTGATCCACTTACACTACACGCTCTACGTGATATGATGAACGACTTCCGTATTATTCGCAACGACTATCACGGATATCGTACACTAAAACCTGCTGATATTGCTGAACGTCATAAGAAAACCCTAGATTATTTTAGAGTTGTACTGGCTGATCACAAAGATGATCGGTGCGTTGTAGTTGGGCACCATAGTCCAAGTTTGAATAGCGTACATCCTCGTTATGCACACGACTCGTTAATGAACGGCGGCTACCACAGTGACTTGAGCGAATTTATTCTTGATCATCCTCAGATAAAGTTATGGACTCACGGACATACTCACCATCCTTTTGACTATATGATTGGTAATACTCGAATTGTGTGTAATCCGCGCGGTTACCAAGCAGATGGGTATGATGAAGATACTGGTTGGAATCCTAATATTGTATTGGAAGTATAATGCCAGCAATCGTTAGAATCACAAGAGACGAGTTGCGAGAACATTTAGAGTTGCTCGACCCCGAAGCACGACGATGGAGGTTTGGTTATTCGTTATCAGATGATGCTGTAAAAATGTACACCGACAATATTTCCGACATTGATATGTTATTAGGGATCAAAGAATCTATTACATCAAATCGAGTTATTGCTACCATTCATATAGCAATAGACCAAGATAATAAATCTGCTGAAATTGGCATAAGCACTTTAAAAGAATACAGAAGAAAAGGTTTAGCTGAAAGACTTTTAAGGTACACTGTTGATATACTAAGAAACAGAAACATTCGCCAAATGTATTCAGTATGTTTGCCAGACAATGAACCATTACTAAAACTTATACAAAAGTTAAACATTACCAGCATCACAAGCGATGAAGGCGACAAGCAAGCTCGTATTACTATACCAATGGCTGGCATTGATAGCTTCTACGGAGAAGTACAAAACGAGCGAATGATCATAATTGACAAATCAATGAAGCCATGGGCCGAACTTTGGGAAAGCATCTTAAGAAAAAATGAAAACACGCGAGCAGATTATTACAAACATGTGTCTAACCTATAGACACGACTTTGGTCTAACACGGGAGCCAGATAGTCCCCCATGGGAAGCCGGTATGACTAACGATGAACGAATGGGCCTATGGAATCAAATGGCTCAGATTTTTGATAACGATATTGCACCTTACATGGAGTTTAAAGATGGACAATAAGCTACACGAAGTTATGAACATTCTAAGCGAAGAATGTGCCGAAGTGATCCAAGCAATTAGTAAATGCCATCGTTTTGGTTTGGACAACTTTAAGCCTGGAAAACCCCTAACTAATGCACAGCACCTAGAAGGTGAAATTGGTGATTTACTTGCAATGGTAGATCTGTTAAAATCAATGAATGTAGTTACTGAAGAAGGCTTGAATAGTGCTAAACAAGCTAAGATTGAAAAATTGAAAAAGTGGTCAAACATCTATGAATGAAATTAAAGTATCTGAGATATTCTACTCAGCACAAGGAGAAGGACGCTTTGTTGGTGTGCCTTCTATCTTTTTTAGAACTTTTGGATGCAACTTTAAGTGCGCCGGCTTTGGTCTACCACCAGGGCAAAAAACTAACGAGCCTGATGAAATTGGTAAGACTGTTCATCTATACAAAACATTTAACGACTTGCCGTTGGCCCAAACTGGTTGCGATAGTTACGCAAGCTGGCATCCGGCATTTAAACATCTAAGTCCGTACTACTCAGTGGAACAGGCAATTGATGCTATGTTGGAACTAACACCAAATCATCATTGGATGCAAGAAAATGGCAACGATGTACATTTGGTAATCACAGGCGGCGAACCGTTACTGGGTTGGCAACAGTTATATCCAGCTCTGTTAAGCAATCCACGCATGTCAGACTTGCGTAATTTAACTTTTGAAACAAACGGAACTCAGCATTTGCATGATGAATTTAAGCGTTTCTTGATCAACGACTATCGATTGTCTAAAGATCAAATCACTTTCAGTGTAAGTCCTAAACTAAGTGCAAGTGGAGAACGCTGGGAAGATGCCATTAAGCCAGATGTTGTTAAAGAATATCAGCAAAGAGGCTTTGCATATCTAAAGTTTGTTGTTGATAAAGAAAGTGATTTTGAAGAAGTCGATGCCGCAACAAATGAATATCGCAAGGCAGGATTTAGCGGTCCGGTTTTTGTAATGCCAGTAGGTGGTACTGATAAGGCGTACTTTGCTAACACACGACACATTGCCGACATTGCTATGGAAAAGGGTTATCGTTACAGCCCTCGATTACACGTAGACATTTGGTCAAACGGTTGGGGTAAGTAATTGCCTTTCTACATGGATACCGGCGAATCGTTTTATCGAAAAGCAATTTGGAGGAAACGCTTTGTATGGAAATCCCCTAGACGTTGCGAACTTACAGGCACACTATTATGGTTTAGGTATGCTTATGAGGGCGTAGCAATGTGGACTGGTCCAGGCGATCCAATTTTTGAATTTAGATATCATAAACCAAATGAACATTTATTATGGCTACTAACAAAATGAAAGCACAAACACCAGCTGAGGGTATTTTAAAACGTAGCGAGTGGGGAGATGCAAAGTCATACCAAGTTACATGTGAATGCGGCGATCATAATCACGACCATAATGTATGGGTTGAAGCTGATGAGACACTAAATGTTACTGTAACAATCTACACTACCGCAAAAAGCAAATGGTGGTCTAAGAATCGTTGGCAAAAGATTTGGACTTTACTTTCTAAGGGCTATATTGAATACGAAGCAAGCATTATTATGTCTAAGCAACAGGCCCTTAACTATGCAAGCACATTAAAGTCAGCTGTACATGACGTAGAACAGTTTAGACAAGATAAGAGCGTTGGTAAACCTTTATAACAGATATATACACGACTATGTCAACCTGGGCACACAACTGCGACTCTACTGGTAAATTTAGTCTTATTCCATTGAATGAGGAATGTAAGCTATGCGGAACCAATAACACCGTTACAGCAACACGATACGCTGGCTACATTGCATCACCAATGAAAACGCCAAAGAAGGAAGAAAAGCCTAAGCGTCAAATCGCGGCTTTGTTCTTGCCTTTTAAAAAACAAAAGTCAACCCAACACAACGAATACGAAACGGAATTTTATGACAGAAACGGATGATCACGCAAACCAAACTAACCCATGCCAGGGCATTTGTGTGTCAGATGAGAATGGCACATGCATTGGGTGTTACCGCACAGAAGAAGAAAGAAACAACTGGTACATTGAAACTCCCGAGTGGAGAGAAAATGTTTTAAAACAACTGCAAGATAGAGAAGAAAAAATGTTTGGGGATAATTAATGTTTAAATTTTTTAAAAAGATTTTTAGTAAGAAGGTAACAGCAGAATCAATGCGGGATAACCCAGAGCCCTGGGTTAACGTAATTAAAGCACACGTAGATCCTTCAAACCCAAAGCAAGGATACTTTGAACTAGAATGGAATCCTGCGTTTGTAATATTCTTGCGAAAAAACGGATATCAAGGAGCTACTCCAGAAGATATCGTTGATCAGTGGTTTACTGATTTGTGTCGCAATGTAGGCCTTGACGGCCAAGCAGCCGGTGATTTTATCGCTGATGCAGGACGTATTGCTACTAATGACCGAACAAAACGACAATAAGCAAAGTCGATCATATGTTGTAAGCACACATTTTTCAACAGTTGAGAGAAACAGGACTGACCTAGATCGAGAACTACAACAATTTCTTTTTAAGAATATTGGGTACAGAAACTTAGATACAACAGATCCACTTTATAAAGAAATTGCCAGTGCAATTTCCAACCTTACACATGTATCAATACAAAAGCCGCAATCTGAATACATTGATTTGATTGAAGGCGGTGTAGTAAATGATCGCCACTTATACAAGCCATGTCTTGTACGTGACAACTTGTTTTTAAAAAGAAGAATCAACGAAGTTAATATCTTTACGTCCGAAGAACTAGACAGGCTTAATCAAATGCTTGGTACTAATGTGTTGCCAGGCAGTGTAGGAGAAAATATCCTAACCACTGGGATCAATATTGATTCTTTGCCATTTGGTACACTATTACAAATTGGTGATGCAGTAGTAAGGATCGCTGGACATCGTTCTTTTTGTTTTAAGTTTGTCAATACTTTTATAAAAAAAGAAATCTACAGAAAGTCTGACTTTATGTTGTTCAATAGAAAAACTGTAGGTATGGCTACACAGGTCATTGTACCTGGCAGGGTAAAACCAGGTGATACTATTAGTATAGTCAAGCTTGGCTCTGGTCCGTATTACCGGCCCGAGCTTCGTAACGAAATGGGAGAAATTGTCAAATTTGAATTATTCAAAGTTGGTGATCCAGAGCTTATTCCTCAACCTTTCTTTGAAGATCGATCCAAATTTAAAAAAATTGACAACCCCAATCTTTGAAGTTATAATATACACATGAGCTACTTACTTGTTGATGCCGCTAACTTATTCTTCCGTGCCCGTCATGTAATCCGTAATGGCGATCCCGAAGAACGTGTTGCAATGAGCTACCATATTATCCTTGCTTCAGTTCTTCGCCAATGGCGAGATCGGCAGGGCCAGCATGTTGTCTTCTGCTTTGAAGGGCGAAGCTGGCGCAAGGATGTTTACAAGCCGTATAAGGCTCAACGTGCTGATGCACGTGCCGCACATACTGTTAAAGAAGCAGAAGAAGAAAAACTATTCTGGGAATCCTTTGACAAGTTTTACGAATACATCAGCACCAAGACTAATATAACGGTACTTCGCAATCCTGTGTGCGAAGCTGATGATTTTATTGCTCGATGGATTCATTTGCACCCTAACAATAATCATATTATTGTGTCAAGCGATACAGACTTCGAACAACTTGTTGCACCTAATGTTCAGTTATTCAATGGCATCACTGGCGTGCTTACTACACACGAAGGTTATTTTGATGATAAAGGTCGGCCTGTAGTTGACAGCAAAACAAAGGAAGTAAAGCCTGCACCAGATCCTGAATGGTTGCTATTCAAAAAATGTATGCGCGGAGATACTAGCGACAACATCTTTTCTGCGTACCCAGGTGTTCGAGAAAAAGGTACAAAGAACAAAGTTGGTTTACAAGAAGCATTTGCTGATCGTAACAACAAAGGCTTTATGTGGAATAATCTAATGCTACAACGTTGGACTGATCATGAAGGTGTTGAGCATCTTGTTCGTGAAGATTATGAACGTAATCGTAGTATCATTGACTTAACAGCACAACCAGACAACATCAAGGCTATCTTAGATCAGACTATTGCTGAAGCTGTACAACGTCCTCGCAACCCATCAGTTGGCCCGCACTTTATGAAGTTTTGTGGTAAGTATGGATTACAAAAGGCGAGCGACAATGCACAACAACACACCGAGTGGCTGGCGGCCAGCTATAACTAAACTAGCAATAGTATGCGGGTTAGTCTATCTGATTGCAATTTCACTGCCGGTGCTTGCTTCAGTGTTTGGTGTTGAATCAAAGTGGGTATGCGGCGCAAGTGCTGAAGTAAGCGAAGCCCTAGTTGAAAACAAAGAAAATATCATTGCAACCGGTTTAGTTGGTAGTAATGATTTTCTCATGACACTATGGGCTAATAAAGCCGGTGAATGGACACTTGTTGCAACAAGCAAGGATGCTAGTTATAGCTGTGTTGTAATACACGGTAGCAGGCTTAAAACACTAGCGCCAAGCACGTTCATTTAATAGGTACATAATCGCCTCATTAAATACGCACTTATGCTAAATAAGTGTATGAGCCGACCAAAACCAACTATCATACTAACAAATACAAATCCTCGCACATATAAAAGTGAGGAAGTCCTTGCGGCTGATGCTATCTATGCCGTATTCTACAAAGATAAGCCTATCAACTTACGCACATTAAACAGCCTAGTCAGTTACCCGGGACCTAAATACAAAAAAGTTTCATTTAGCAATCCGGGGCATGCCTTTAACCTTGCAGACAGACTGAACAAGATGTTTAAGACAGAAGATTTTTCTGTGGTTGAGTTAAAACAAGGTAGACGCATCAATGAGCAAGGAACTAGCTATAAAGATAACTGAGTACCTTGCTCAGTATCCTGTTCCCCATATTTGGGAGAACACAAAAATAACCCCTTATACGGTTTTTAAAAACTACCAACCTGGTAAGCAAAAAGGACTAAGACTTACAGCATTTGGTTGGGAACTTATGAGACCACACTTTCGATACTGGTCTTACCAATGTCCCCCTGGTTGGTCACCAAAACCCGGACACTTAATAGGTCTTGAACAACACTTAGATTGGCCTTATTATCACGGTGCCGGTTACTTCCGTATTTTTAGTGAGCAGGACGCAATGGAAATACGTCTAGTAAACGACGATATCATTCTTTGGCTAGATGGATTGAGCCGAAGAGCACAAGGCAAAGGATAGTCTGTATAAATATTTTTATGCAGAATTGGCAACCATACGTTAGAGCCGGTTGGGAACTTGTAGCTGAAGCGCAAGGTGTAAGCAAAACATATTTGCAGTCAGATGTTGAAGCGTTTCTTGTGCATACCATAGCAAGGACTTTTGAGCGCACAAACATTTGGGAAGAACCTGTTGCCATTAAATTAATGACTGCACAAACTAAGCCAGGCCTTACTAAACGCATTGAACTACGAAGTGTTGGCGAAGAGTGTTTGTTTATTGATGCTTGGCAAATTAAGCAACCGCGTTGGCCTAGTCCTCGATATTTCCAAGAAATGGGTGCCATTGCATTTGGTATGGCTAGCATAGCAATAGAACCTATTGACGAAATGCTAGAGTTAGTAAGCACTAACTTTGGACGTATGAGCCAGGTGCTTAGAACTGCCCGCGATCTAGCAAAAAAGTAACAAAAAGTACACATTCTGCTACTTTGTTGTGAAAATACAACACTTTTTTACCAAAAAAATCCTCAAAAAACCGTTGACAAACGGCTCTAGATCCAGCATAATACAAAAACTATGAAACGGACCACTATCACAGTCAAACTTCCGCGGCTAAAGCGCCGTGCTGTTGAGCTTTACGATTCTGATTCTCCTTTTAAAAGCAAGGTAGAGGAAAATCGTAAAGCATACAAACGGCGGCCTAAGAACCAAAAAGAGCTTGACAGGGATCTGGATCTGTAGTATAGTAACAATATTGCGGAACGGTTCTGCAATAGTTTATACACTTACACACAAGGAGTTTTTAAATGTCTCAAGTATCTACTAAAGCTGTTGAAGCCGCTGTTGCATCTGTTGCCGCCGGTGAAACTTTTACCTTTGTTGGCTATGCAGTTGACAAAAAGGGTAAGGGCGCAGTTCGCTACACCAATGACAAGCGCCGTACTCGTACGCTGGTTCGTGCTGGCTGTACCGATGTCAAGTTCGTGGAACTTCCACATGCAATGACCAAAGAGCAGATTGATGCCTCCGAGTACATTGCACAAGTTATGCCCTCAAAGTCTGTTGAGGCAGTTGCCTAATTGCAGTAAGGGGGTTGACACCAGCCCCCGTTTTTGCTATAATAATTACATTGTCAACAAACCCAAGTAGGAGCCACCATGGGAAATAATACTGTAGAAACCCGCACCGTTAAGATTAGCGAGTGCAAACCAATTCTTCGCCGTGCGGTTGCAAAACGCCGTCCGGTATTTGTCTGGGGTCCTCCCGGTGTTGGTAAGTCTGACATGGTAAACCAGGTTGCTGGCGAGTTCCCCAACTCTGCTGTAATTGACCTCCGCATGGCACTAATGGACCCTACCGATATCAAAGGTGTTCCTTATTACAGCCAAGGCGACAACACCATGAAGTGGGCTACCCCTTCAGAACTTCCATCGCCTGAATTTGCCGCTGAACACGATGTAGTGTTCCTGTTCCTAGACGAACTTAACTCTGCCCCTCCTGCTGTTCAAGCCGCGGCATACCAGCTGATCCTTAACCGTAAAGTTGGACAGTACACTCTGCCTGAAAATGTTGTCCTGATTGCCGCAGGTAACCGTATGGGCGATAAAGGTGTTACCTATCGTATGCCTAGCCCGCTTGCAAACCGCTTCATGCACCTTGAAATCCGTGTGGACTTCGAAGACTGGGAACAATGGGCTATCAGTAACGAAGTTCATCCTCATGTTGTTGGCTTCCTAAAACAGTTCAAAGGTGATTTGTTCTGCTTTGATCCTACCCAACACGACCGTGCATTTGCTACTCCACGTACCTGGAGCTTCGTATCTGACATGCTCGATGACGATCTGCCCGACAGTGCTAACACCGACATGGTTGCTGGCCTAGTTGGCGAAGGCATGGCTATTAAGTTTATGGCACACCGTAAACATGCCGCTGACTTGCCTGACCCTGCAGATGTATTGAGTGGCAAAGTTACCACCTTCAAGTCTAAGGAAGTATCTGCCGCATACGCAATGGTTGTTAGCCTGTGCTATGAGCTTAAGAGCCGTTACGAAGAAGGCAAGCGTACCGGCAAGCTTGATGACTTCCACAAGAGTGCTGATAATTGGCTTGGTTTTATGATGGCTAATTTTGAGCCTGAAATGGTTATCATGGGTGCTCACACTGTGCTGAAGAATTACAAGGTAGTCTTTGATCGCAAGAAGATGACTAACTTTCCCGAGTTCTTCAAACGCTATGCCAACCTTCTTACCGACGAGTAAGATTCATCGGAGTCCGGCCATAGCAGAAATGCTATACGGTCCGGACTATATCCAAATACGAGAAGGCCAAGTACCTACCCCTTCTGATGTTGCCGAGTGGCTCCGGGAACAAAGGAAATCTTGGCCTTCTCGTACCCTTTCTAGAGCCACAACAATTCGCGAAGTTACCACATGGGCCAGAGAACAAAAACTAAAGCGATTGGACTGGGACTTTGTACCTAAGCAAACAATCTGGTTCAGAGATCCGCAAGTTGCAATGATTTGGGACCTAACCGCCCCACAAAATAACGCTAAAAAAACGGTTGACCAAGAGCCAAAAGAGTAGTATAATATACATATAAACAGTATTGGAGCCACCCAAATGTCTAGACTTAATGCCCGAGATAAACTAGTTAAAAGCCGTGTCAGCATGTTGCTGAAATACCCTTTCTGGGGTCCGTTGGCCGCTCGTCTGAAACTTGAAGAAGTTGAATGGTGCAAGACTATTGCAACAGACGGCCGCAAGTTCTATTACAATGCTGACTTTGTTTCTAAGTTGTCTGACGGTGAAATGGTGTTTGGTTTTGCACACGAACTTGGCCACATTATTTTTGATCATATGGTGCGCCGTGGCGACAAAGACCCTCAGGTATGGAACATGGCAGGTGACTTTGTCATCAATAACATGCTAGTCCGCGAAGGCGTTGGTACTATGATTACCACTGTACCTATTCTCGTCGATCGCAAGTATGAAGGCAAAACTGCCGACGAAGTATACGACGAGCTGATGAAGAATGCTGTTAAGATTCAAATGCCGTTCGACGATCACCTTGAAATAGACGGAGACGGAGACGGAGATGGCGAAGGCGACGGCAAAGATGGAGACGGCAAAGGTAAGCCTAAATTTAAAAAGCTCACCGAAGAAGAACGCAAAGCCCTTAAGGACGAATGGCGCGAAGCTGTAATTCAAGCCGCTAAGAATGCAGGTGCCGGTAACGTGCCTGGTGCAATCCAACGCCTTGTTAAGGACATTACTGCACCTGTAATGGATCTTAAAGATCTGCTTCGCATTCAGTTTAGCGGCTCTGTGAAGAGCGACTATACTTGGATGCGCCCAAACCGTAAGGCATGGCATACTGGTGCAGTTCTTCCAGGTCAGTTGCCCGGAGAAGAACTTGACATTGTTGTTGCACTTGACGCTTCTGGATCAATTGATGAAGGTATGTTAATGGACTTCCTTGGCATGGTTCAAGGTGCTTTGGATCAATTTACCAGCTACAAGGTTCGTGTTATTACTTTTGACACTGACGTATACAACGAGGACACCTTTACCGGTGACGATGGCCGGAATATGGGAGAGTATCAAGTCTCCGGCGGCGGTGGTACAGACTTTGGTTGTGTATGGCAGTGGATGAAAGATAACGAGATTCAACCACATCAACTAGTAATGTTCACAGACGGATATCCTTTTGGTACTTGGGGCGACCCAGACTACTGCGATACGCTGTTTGTTGTGCATGGTAGCAAAGACATTACTGCCCCGTTTGGCATTACTGCTAACTACGTTCCGCCAAATCGTAGCAAACATTAATCGTAATAGGCGTTGCTCTCTTTAGTGCCCTTTGGGGCACTTTTTTTTTGGTTATACATTCGGCATAATTCCACTATAAGTATCCTGAAGAAGCATCGTTCTAACCTAGGAGATTTATTATGGAACAAGAAGCACAAGCACAAGCCCCAGTTGGCCTAACACTGCAAGATCTACGTGTATTAGCAGGCGCAGTAGAATTAGGCGCACAACGTGGTGCGTTTCGTGCCGGAGAAATGGAAGTTGTTGGTGCAACTTACAACAAGCTAGCACTATTTTTAAAGGCCAACGAACCGGCACCAGAAACACCAGCTGATGCAGAAGTTACCGGCAATGCCGAGAATGCAGACAGCACAGCTGAATAACAGAAAGGAGTTGCCAAATGGCACAATTTATTAAACACGTTGGTATTAACGGTCAAGGTAAAAAAGTTGTCGTGGTATTTAGAGAAGTACCCGGTGACGCCGATTCTGCATTGGTTATTCCAACAGAATCTTTACCTGCTCTGTACCACGATGATATCATTAAAGCAGTTGAAAGCCATAACTGTCAGAACAGCCAAGATCCTAGCGAATTCTTGTTCCGACAAGTTTTCCACGACGGAACAAACATGCTGAATACTATTCACCAGAGAGGATGGATGGTTAAAGTTCCAACTAAAAGCGTTGTAATGACACCAAGCCCTGGTATTAATATTAACTTGGTTGACTTAAATCGCGAACTTAAACAACTTAGCAGAGAACAAGCAGCCGCTGGTACTACAAGATCAAGCGATGTTGCTAGCAATTCCCCTCCAGGTGTTATTACTGACGAACAGCTTGCGGCTAAGTATCGTGTACAAGCAAATACTTTTGAAGCAGAAGCTCGCAGATTGCGTGAGGAGGCTGAGAAGCTTGACCCAAAAGGTCACGTCGCGGTCGTCCCCCAAAGTCCAGCACAGCCAGCGACAGAAGTGAAGCGAGGCAGAGGACGCCCACCAAAGGTGAAAGCAGTAGCATAAAGCCAAACTTGTTTGGTCGCATTAAAACATTTTGGAGTAAACGATGAGCATTCGCAAGAAGGACCGTAGCTTTGAAGATATGTTACGTGAGATACATGTAGAAGAAGTCCCAGTTGAATACATTGACTGGATTAAGGTTTATCTAAGCGACGGAACTGAGATTGTCTTTAAACAAGAGGATCTCAGCGAAATTAAATCAAGCAAAGAAGTTCTAGGAATTAAACAACTAGAACAATACTTAGATCAAATCGTTGACTTTGAAGTCATGATGAACAGCGAACTTATCAAAACAAGGGTGACACGATTTGTTGGTGCGCTACTAGCAACACATTTCAACCAAGAATGATTGACCTATTATTGGTTAATCCCAGTCCAAGCGGTATCAAAGTAATTGACTATCTAAAGGAAAAACAACTTTCCTACAAGATAGTCATTACAAGCGGCTTTATGATTGGCTATGCCGCAGAAGATGAAAACGTTATTGATCTAAATATCACATCAATAGGTAGAGATTTAAAATTTAAATCTGCTGTAGCATGGAACTATGCCGGCCAAAAAATAGTTGAATACATTTCCAGCCAAATACTTTTAAGAAATTTAGAAGAAACATCTGCTAAAAGGTTACAGTCTTATCTAAAGGCAATAGAGTTTTCTAAAAATTCTACAATAGTTGAAACTGTTTCTTACAAAGGTTATCACGTTGTATTAAGCGCAATGATTTACATAGATGACCAATGGAGACTGTTCAAAGACCAAACACAAGCGTACTATACTAATATTGTTTCAAGGTCATTGGAAGCATTACAATCACATGGCATTGTTAACGGTCCAGCTCAAGTTATTTTGAATGGTGATGATTGTTATGTCAAACTGTGCCCTGTTGACAGCGAGTATGTACAAAGCAATGTGAAAAAACACTACGTTGACATATGGCCAAGTGTTATTGCATTAGAAGAAAAATCGCCAAACGATGCTTTATCTTGTTTTCGAGCATGGGCTGAGAGCTACGGAAATCCAGAAAGATTTCAACTAGCGTAAGGCTTATAAGTTTTAAACAAAATATCCCAGACTGGTATAAACAGTCCAAAGTTTTTGCCAGGATCTCGGTGATGTACTAAATGCCACTTTCCGCTTGTCAGGAACGGGTACAAACTAAATTTAGGATTATGTTCGACTACTTCCTGTATTAAAGCGGCCCACAAATAATAGAATACACTTATCCACCAATGTCCTGTAACCCAGCTGAATATTAGTGTAGGGATAACTTCAGTGATCCACAGGTCTGCGGTACTTGTCCATGTGTCATTAAACAAAAATAAGTTATTCCAATGCCATTTTGTTTTACCGTGGATGTTGATAAACTTGTGATGATCGTGATGTGCTGTTTTAACAACTGGTGTCTTGTGCCCTACACGATGTATCCAGTATAGGCAAAATGTCCAAGCAAGAAAAGCAAAAATATATTCCATACTCTTACTTATTAGATTTACACAGAGTCGCATTCGCCAATAAATATCTGTATGGAATTTTTTAAAGAAGTTAACATACCAAGCTGGGAAGCTATCCAAACATATTGTCGTTCAAAGTGGGATGGCAAGTTTACAACCTCATATTCCTTTGTAGGAGAAGAGCTATCTTACTTGGGCAGTTTGCTTGAAAAGGACATAAAAGACGAACTAGGACATATTGCAAAAATTAAAAGTGCAATCATGTTTATTAACCAATCACGGTTCGTTCAAGATATGCACGTCGACGGTTTTGATATTGCAAGGCTAAATGCAAGTAATACTGCACTAAACTTGCCTATTCTAAATTGTGATACCGGTCCAATGATGTGGTACGATGGTGAATACTATCTTACCAAGAGCCCGTACAAGACCATTAAGTACTTAAAACTAAACTGGACGAAAGGTCCAAATTTAGTCTGTAAAAAAATAATCAATAAACCTACATTAGTTAAAATTGACATACCCCATCACATTGAGAACCAAAGCGATTCTCCTAGACTAATGCTCAGTGTTCGCTTCTCTCCAGATATCCAACTTGGCTAACAGCCTTTCAAAATACAGCATACATACTTCATAAGGAGATTGTTATGCAATGGTTAGCACTGGCATGTACTGCCGAAAACGAAGTACTTGCGTGGTCTGAAAATCTATCAACGTTAGAAAGTGCTTGCGAAGGCGAATTCAGAGCAATATGTCGCATATACGGGGTGGAAGATTTACACGCACAGCAACTTCGCCGATTCAACTTAGACTTTAGACTAAAATTTAATGGTCCTAGAATTACAACACTAGTACCGCATAGAAAAGATCTAGAACTAATGGCTTTAAGCAATTCGTTGCAAGCCAAGGTAGGATTAATACAAGAACTAGATCAACGATTGGCTCATGGATTTAAAAGATTTAGCCTTGTAGTTGAATGGCAAAGTGAAGCATACGAAGAAAAGTATCGTCAAGCGGTGGCTGTCATTGACGAATTGGAAAAAGACACAGGCATGGTATCTGACTATGCAGAAGAAGCTGGATTAGATATTAATGTTGCGGCTGGTATCATTGTCAACAAGTATCATAACAGAAAATTTCTAATTAGAAAACTTGAGCGATTACGTATAAGACATCAAATTGCTATTCGCAACGCAAAAACAAAAGAAGACTTTGCTCAATGTAGAGCCGCAATGGAAGAAGATTCCTTTTTATCAATGATGATGTAATATGAGAAAATTATTATACTATATTCCGCACAGACTGTACCGCAGTCCTTCAATGCAATCTATAAATCCTGTAGTTAAAGACTTTGTAGAGATGTTTAACCCGTGGATTTGTTTAAGTGATCGAACAGGAACGCTTGATATCCCTGGACGAATTCAAGTTCATAATAACAGTCCAATGCCTGCTAAACCTTCTATAGTTCCGTCCTTTAGTGGTGCTAGCTATAATAGAGTTGACGACTGTATTGCACAGTTTCAAGCATCAGGAAAGAAAAAACTTGTTGTGTTTTACAGCGGCGGGATTGATTCAACATTAATTGTGTCTTTGCTTACTAGCCACCCGGACTGGAACGAGTTAAAGAAAATTGTATGGTTGGCTATTAATGAAGATAGTCAAATTGAAAATCCTGACTTTTTCCGTGAGGTAGTTTTGCCAAACTTTGGCACTAAACTATTAGCAAGTAACCAGTTCTATGATATTATTAATGATCGAGATAACCTATGCGTTACTGGTGAATGTGCAGATAACTTATTTGGTAGTTTGACACTAAAAGGTTATATGGATTCAACTGGTAATTTTGATTCTATTCATGGTGATTGGAAAAAAGAAACATTGCCTTGGCTACTAGATAAAGTTGATACTCACCGAGACGAACGTGAAGAAATGTTGTTAAAGTTAGTTGATGCTTCTCCAGTGTCTATTGAAACTAATCACGATTTTCTCTGGTGGCTTAACTTTGCAATGAAATGGCAAGCTGTTAAGTATCGAATGAGTATGCACTCCCCTACAGCAGAACAAGCAGAATATATGGCAAGCAATGTAATTAATTTCTTTGACAGCGAACAGTTCCAGCAATGGGCACTTTACACAAGAGAGCCCAAGGTAGGCGGTAAGTGGAACAGTTATAAACTGCCAGCAAAGAACCTAATCAATGAAATTTGGCCTAATGAAAAGTATCTAAAGTACAAAACAAAATGGCCAAGCCTTCCAACTATTACACGTTACAATAATGCTTGGGGATTTTTGTGGCAGAACGAAGATGGTTCGTTGACTGCCACAAAGGAACTTGACGATTAATTAGACAAGTTTGATGCCATTGGGAAAATGGCAGAGATAGCAGTGGCGCACGCTAGAGCAACAAGTTGATGTTCTTTTTGTGTGCCATTTGCTTTACGTAGCTCAATGAAGTGAATCCAACTACGTAGTGTGCCGTTCATGTAGAGTCGGCTTTCAATGTTACCTTCCGGCAATACAGCACGTGCCTGTTCTTTAGCGATACCATTTGTTACTGCCCATGTGTATGCTTCTTTTGCCGCACGAATAACAGACTGTTGTTTTTCAATCCACATATTATTCAACTCGCGCTGTTCTGGGTCTGTTAAATCAAGCTCAACAGAATTTTGTCTATTCTTAGTGTCTTGCAAACGTGCCTCACGTACTACAAAGTTTAAATCCTTTGTTGGGTCTGCATAACGCTGGCTAAACTCTTGGAATGAAAAAGAGCGGTGGCGTAGGATTTGTCGTGCAATGTCTCGAGTAGTTGTAATCTCAACACAAGCACTTACCATTTCTAATGGCGACCAATGTGCATGTTTAACTAGATATCGAATGAGCTTTTCGCTTGTTTCTGTATTAAACTGATTGCTTGGATTAGACACCCGAGCGCAGTATGCGATTAGTTCTTGTGCATCGTCAATGCCTTGGTTAGCGAACTCAGCCGTAGGTTGTGAGTATGATAAAAGTCTTACAGTCATAATATTCCTTATTGTTTAGCTAGTATAGCATCTTTGCGTTTTTTCCACAAGCGTTTAACTTCCGCTAATGGTGCAAATGGTAATACAAGTAACAAACAAGGATCAAATTCGTGCTGGCGACCGCTCACCGTTGTACCAAAATCAAATGAGCTTGCTTCTTTGTGATGGTTATTGTGCCAGCCACTTCCCCAATGGAAATAACCTAACCACCATACATTGGTACTTTGATCTTTGTTATTAGAGTTTTGATATCCGGCACCCGGTACATGACCAAATGTGTTAACAAGGCCGTCTGCGTGTAAGCTCATTAAACTACCAATTACAAAAAACCATATAGTAAATGTAAGTCCAAAGATTAACCAACTTAATAGCAGTGTTGTAAAGATAATTTTGTTGTAGTTTTCGTGGCAAAATACTACACGTCGATCCCTCAACAAATCAACAGCGTAACGGAAACTTACGCTGTCTTGTTTAATACCAAACTGCCACCCCATATAACTGTGCCACCACCCGTTGCCAATTGGCGTGTGTATGTCTTTGCCTGTAATGTCACTTACCTTATGATGGTGCCCGCGATGCAACGCCGCCCACCAAAGCGGACTGCCTTCGCCTACCATTGTTGCCGCCCACAATAAGAAAGGTTCTGCCCACTTATATGGGGTCCAAGATTTATGGCTAAGCCAACGGTGCAAAGTTAGATTGTTTCCTACTCCGTCTAGCAATACCCAGCCACAAATTGCTGTTACAAGGTACCACCAAGACCATCCAGTACTAATTGCGTAAACAATAGCAATGATAGCCGCCAAGTGATAAGGTAACCATATAGCTAAAATATATGGAATTTGATTTGTTTTTTGGTATAACTCGGCTTGCGTATCAAACCATGCTACTGCTTTTTGAATCATACTACATTTCCTTTTCTGTTTATTGTGCCGCCTTCGCTTGTTGGCTCTGTGTTGGGTCTACGCAGTATATATCTTCTCAAGTTCATATCGTGTGGGTGTAATGAAAATCCCATTAGCTCGTGTATAAATCCATACGGGCTACGGGTCATTGCAGGAATAGTACATTCTACAAAACTATAATACTTTTCCCTAAATGGAATCATAATTTTGCTGTACGCGGCTTCTCTGCTTGCAGGATAACTTACGTAAAATTCGTTGATTCCTGCGTCTTCGTGCAATTTAAATAACTGCTCCATTACAGCCCGGAATAATGGGATAAATCTAACACCCTGTCTAGGACTTAGTAACCAACTAACTGCCCAACTTGGCATGTGAGAAAATCTCTTGACGCCAACGGCGGCTTGATAGACTCCTTTATCATCGACAAATGCGTATGCCTGTCTAATGTTATGATTGTTAAATTCGCTGGGCAAAACAAAAGCAGAAAAAAACTTCCTACGTTTACCTCCGTCGTCAATGTCATTTGACACACGAAAGTCCGGATATTTGTCCGGATCTGTATTTGCATATATGCTTTCTGCAAAGTCAACTAGACCATCAAGATGGTCTTCGGTTAATATCACTAGGCTACCTTGCATAGCGTTTCTACTCCATTAATTAAATTTTGTTTTAAAGTTTTAGCCGGTACCAGATAATAACGTTCATTGAATACTAGGCCCTTTGAAGATACATTATAACGAACAGTGTCCCACAAGTGTATATAGTTTTCAACTCCATGCCACTTTGGCCGCTTTCTAAAATCGTACCCAAGACTTGAATATATTTTCATTTTGCTAGATGTCCAACCAAGTTTACCAGGAATGCGGTCGTTAATTAGATCATCAACTACTTCGTTGTTTAAGAATGCAAGTATTGATTCTGGGCTGTATGTGTAAAAATTATTCAGAGCTGGGATTCCAGTCTTATCATTGAACCTGCGCCAAACCCCATCCTGATCTTCTTTTTTCAAAAAGCACCAAGACGTAGTCACTTCTCCGGTCGATAGGTTAATGTCTGGTGTTTTCTCTAGTTCTACTTCATCAATTGTTATCATCGGCGCAGAATATTTTTCTGCTACCTTTAATAGCATCTGCTGGTATAAAGTATAAGCTTGGTACTTTAATGCTATGTCGTAACATTCTCCAGAATTAACAAACTCAACTGGATCAAAGTCAATCACAGTATAAGCTAATCCCATCTGATCTAACATACGCATCATTGGGCCAATATCATGTATATTGGCATCGTTAGGAAATTTAATAGTTGCTAATTTTGGGATGATACCTGCCGATAAAAAACTTTGAAGTGCCATCTCACTATCAAGCCCGCCACTCATGAATATTGTTAAATTGGGAAATTGTTTGTGTATAGCTCGCGCATTGCGAATGAGTTCAGCACGTAAGGACATTGGTTTACGAGAACAGCCGCCCACGCTCATAGTAGTAGTATCTAATTCGTCCGTTCTCCATTTAAGATTACGATCATTCTCGTACCAATACATCAAATGATTATTTTCTGTGTTTACTATCATTCTAATCCAAACTTGGTATCTACTTCTTTAATTACATCTAGAACTTCAGGTTTATTTGCCAATGGCTTAACAACGGCCCATTGTGGAGTATGAAACAAATTAACTTTTCGTGGAAGCACTACACAATCATCCCACCAGTCGCTCCACACTGTCCCAAACGCCGCACCTCTTCCGGAACTTAGTTTAGCAATAGTATCGTATATCCATTTGTTATACTCGTTGAATGTTAATAACATTCCAACCTTGTGTTGTTCTGCACACCATTGCAAGTTTCTGTTTAACAGGTATTGCGTGACTTCGTTATTCTTTCTGTACTGCGGTAGTACCCAGCAACGATTTCCACCTGAGCCTAGTTTTTCTGATAATGTGCTGTGTTCAACACCACTTACACCAACTATGCTACCAACGTCGTCATCATACAAAAGGGCAATCTCCCCTGTCTTTTTGGTCCAACGTGCCTGAATTTTGGTTAGGTAAACAAGCCCCGCAGGCGCATCATGCCCCATGTTAACAAGTGCAGGGCTGTCGCTGTCGGCAATTTGTTTTAAAAAAGAATTGTATTTAGACTCGTAGTTTTCAAAGTCTTCAGCGCAGGTATGTATAACTGACAGATTCATACCTATATGTATGATTTAATCAGAGGCTGTGTTTACCAAGCACATAACTAAATGAATTCTATCTTCCATGCTACCGTTCATTGCTGAATGTTCTTTACGGGTATCTACCCACCAGATGTGTCCATCTGCTGGTATATGTTTCAAGACTGGTGGTTCTGTAAAAATAAAACGAGCCTGTCTGTGAGTTTTGATGGCTATGTGCAATCGGGGATTATCGTCAACGTGTATGCTATAGCATGACCGTGGGTGCATAGTTAATAGTCTAGCTCTATAAACTTTAAATGGCAAGCTATTAAAAAAATCTTCCCACCAGGTTCCTGCTAAATCAGGGTGTAACTTGTCCCATTGATCTTCGGGTTGGCCAATACGAGAACCTGTGCTCGAATCCCAATCCGCTTGTCCATTGGTTTGTAAAGAAAGCTGATCCCTGTATCGATTATGCTCAGGTTGCCACAGAATCTTGTCTGTTTCAATACGTAAGCGTTCAAGGTCAACTTTATGTTGTAGTTTTCTAAATCTAGAATCAATCATTAAATTTTACCTATAGCCATGAAGCGGGTACACTTATATAAATTAAGCTCGCCGGCCCATACTATGGTATTTAATCCGCATGATCCTAAAAACTCTTCTAATGATTTGTGACAGTTAACATGATCAGGCACATCAAACATATCGTTGCCTTGCAGTATTACTGTTGTTCCTTTTGGAAGTGTTTTAACCCATTCACCGTGCTCTTTAAAATGTTCTACAATCGTATCGATGACTAGTAGCTTTTTGTATTTTTTTAAATCAATACTTCTGATATCAGTTCCAGAATTCTTAAAATTGTAGTGTGTGCCAGTGTTAAGCTCTAGTGCGGCCGAGTGTACACTTCTGTCAATATCAACATTGGTTACTGAATCTAAGTTTTTTCCAAACATGCTCGCTAGGAACGGAATCATTCCTACCCAGCCCCCAACCACTAGCGTTGTTGTTTCAACATCGGTAATGCTTCTAGATTTTGGTACAACGTTACACTCTATTAATTTGTCAATTAGCCAAATTTTGCTTTTGATTTGATTTCGACTTAGTGCATCTTTCCAATTTAGGTTAAGATTGTTTGCTATTGCTGATGATAGCCTTACAAGATGATCTGCTTGCTTTGGATAATATTTTCCTAAAGTTTTTCCAAGCAGTTTTATATCGCTGTTAATAACACAAGAAAATATTGTGTTAAGACCAAGTAACATTTCTAAAAGATTGAAAATTTTAAAAAAGTTATCTCGTGATTCATGCATCAGTTTATGCGCTTCAATGATAAGGCCTAAACAATTATCGGTGAGGTGTGCGTTGCGTTGTTGCCAAGCTAGTATCTCGCCTAGATCTGGATTATGCAAATCCTTTGACATAATTGCAGGGACATATACTTCGTGATAATCAACCCACTCTTTTGGAATGTAGATGCCACGTAAAGAAGCAATTTCAACAATTTTAATAAAGCCAGAATCATCGTTAGGATCTTTTGCTGTTGCAAGCAAAGGACCAAAGTCTTCGAAATGTTCTCTACCAACTTCAAGAATAAGTCCTTCAAGTTCTTTCTGATCGCCTGTTTCGAGCCATCTATGAAAAAAGTGCAGGCCGTGACGATATCCAATTGCTTCATCTGCAAAATAAAGTAATGCTGATCTTAGTTCTGCATTTTTCTTGTTACTCATTGAACCATCCGTACAGTTTTAAATTTGTTCTCCACTTTACATCTTCGTAAGTTAGCGACTTTGCTGGGTGCAACTGTAGCATTTTTAAAAGATAACTTTGTTCGCTATCAAAATCTGCAAGTACAAACCCAAGCCCGTCGCTAATTCTTTTACCGATAGACTTACTTGCTTTAACAGGATCTGCATTTGCATGACTATCAAAAAAATTATTGAACCAATCGTAATCACGTATATTTGTAAAATCAAAGTTATCATACTGTAACATCTTTACAGCAAGCCTAGCACCGTATATACTCCAAACCCCGTGCTCTACGTCTCTTCCAAGAGTCATCCATGTTAGTAATCTTTGATAGTTTGCGGCATGCATTGTAATTGACCACTCGTCAAACTTTAACACGCGACCTTGCTCCATAGAAAGTTTAACGCCTTCGCGGAAGCCTACACGAAAGGACTGGTAAGGAGAACCATTAGTATATGCAGTTGAGTAGCACCCTGGCAATTCTTTGTAACGAGTAAAGTCCCAGCAAAAATCCACTGCATCGCGTTCAGCAGTGGCAAGTTCATGGCTACGCATGTTTAACAGATGTTCAGTGCTCCACAATTTTAATCCGCCATTGCCATACATAAGTCCATTTGTATATTGGCGGCCGCCCCAGGTAAAACTTACCTTGCCATCCATTCCGTCTGGCATGCGCTGTTTGTAAAAGTCAGGATCAACTTGGTTGTCAGCATCAACGGTAATAACATAATCACTCTTAGGGAAACTTTCGGCGGCGGCCTTATGACAGGCGTCAAATCCTTTAACACCATGTACACGTGCAATGTTGTCGTGCGGAGTTACTTTCTTTAACAGTTCCCAATGTAAGTCTGCATTAGGTTCGTCAAAACTTAAAAACACAACAGGAATATCAGCAAGTGTTTTCTTTGAGCGTGTTGGAAGATCGTTGGCTACATTAAACAGTGACATTTTTAAATTCCTTCTTCAACCAATCCCAGTCGTTGATCATATTCATTGTTGCAGAATCATCGCTGTGCTTTAATCCAAAATTTGATCCGGCTCTTGCACCAAGCACTGCATACTTTCCATTTTGTTCGTGCCATCCTTGTGTACACCAGACTAATCGTCTTTTGCTACACTGTTCTATTTCGTCCCAGTAGGTGTATATGCTACTTTCATCTTTGTAACGATCAATAATTAGTACGCTTCTGCTTTTTCTATAGTTTGCTTTCTTTTCATCGTCCCAATCTTGTTCTTTGGTAAATTTTAATAATTCTAATAACTCTGCATCTTGTTTTTGTTGTGCTTTTTTTACCCTGCTTTTTATCATTGACAGTGATGCCAATTTAGCACATTCTCTAAAAGCGCCAATCCAGGTTGATTCGGGTGTTGAGTTAAATCTTGTTTCGCAACTTACTTCATTAATGCTGACTGTTGCTCGACCAATGGTAGTTGATAAATCTACGTACCACTCTCTTTCTTCTAAGAACGGCTGTTGTGGGAACAACTTAACTCCACCATAACCATACTCTAAGCCGTTAATTGGATTGCGACTTTGCCATACAAGAACGCATTCAGTTTCGGGTATGCCCCAATGCAGTGTTTTAGGATTAGGCTCAAATGTAAAGTCAAATCCGTCAACAATCCAAGCATCAGCATCAACTACCCAGAAATTTTCTGTCGTACTTAGCTCTGCACACGCCTTATGTACATTGTAAATGCCTTTTATATTATCTACTCGTTTGGCATTTGGTACAAACTCAAGCAAACGTTCCCAGTTGACTTCGCAACCTTCTTCGTTCATTGAAATAAAAAAAACATCTAACAATGTTTACTCCGCAATAAACTGTTCAACATCGCTTTCTTTGACTGTAGGTGCCAAGCGATGTGGGTTAAAATAACTCGCCTTAAAGAATCGGCTACCAACTTCGTCAAGCTCTGCAATGTCCAATCTTAAATCTTGCGTTAAAACTTTTCCTAGCTTACGGATTTCCTCCATTAGCTTTGTACGACTCCATGAGTACTTTGATATTGGACAAGTCACTTCATCACCGGCAAACATTGGTTGCACATCTTCTGACCAATAAGCATTGTGCCATTCAAAGTCCGCTACTAATTTGTAATCCCAGTCTTTGCGTAAGTTTGTTAAGTAACATCCAAGTCGAGTACCGTACATTGCCCATAGTCCGTTTTGTACATCAGCACCAACACTCATCCACACTAATAATCGACGATGATTTTTAAAGTTATTTTTATCAGCAATCTGTCGCCAATCCATTGGGCGGCCATCAATTAAAGCTAACTTAACACCTTCTCGAAAACCTGCACGATAAGCTTGATATGGAGTAGAGTTATTGTAAACATCAGAGTAAATGTTGTTTAATTGATGATAGTGAATGTCCCAACAAAAATCAACTGCGCCTGCTCCACCATCAACTGCTTCGTGTGTACGCATTTGCTCTACAACCTTTTTAGGCCACAATTTAACACCGCCATTGCCGTACACTAATCCATTAATGATATTTTTACCAGACCACGATAGTACATCACTGCGGTCAAACTTTGTTAAATCCAGTTCAAGTTCAAAAAAATCTGGACGCACTTTGTTGTCGGCGTCGATCGTAATAAAACGTTCTGTTTCTGCTAATCTTGCGGCAGCTTTGTGACAAGCATCACTGCCATACACGCCGTGACTTCGTTTCGCCCATGGACATTTTTCCAAAAGGTCAGCGTAGTTCTCATCGGCATTAGGTTCATCATAGCTGATGAAAACTACGTCAAATTCGCTAATTGGGGTCTTCAAGACATTACTCCTATATCTAAGTTATTTGCTTTATATAACAAACTTGGCAACGATTGGTACGGCCATTTATCTACAATTTCAAACGGGTGATGCTGTCGCAACATTAAAGCTGGCATTTCGGCCCAAGTTACAAAGCTTTCTGGATCAGTTCCGTTAATAACAGCTACAGGCAAATTACCAACTAGTTGATCAACCGGAGATCCTTGCTCATAGTGACTTTGTGCCCATACACCGCCGTCCTTAATAAAAACTGATATGTGCTTGCCGCGACCGCAGTGACTTAATACGGTTTGATCGTCGGCTACTCCTGTATATGGAGAATAAGATTTTATTCTTGTAAAAAATAAACTTGATGCAACCGGGGGTATATTGATTCTAACACGTTGCCCTTGGTACAGTATTTTCTGTACCAGATCATGGTCCATAAAAGACCAAAGTCGTGTTTCAAAAAATCCGCGTTCAATTACATCAACTAATTTTACATTTGTGTGCCCAAACAATTGATGAGGGTCCTCATCGTCTGTGATAAAAATTGGTAATGTATCTTCTGCTTGAGATTGATCTAACTTTTCTTTTAATTCAGTTGACCATGCTCTAGTTGTTTCGATCCTGACAATGCCAGTATCATCAAAAAGTATTGCTCTTATATCGCTTAGAGTGTCACCGTGATACTCTCCTGTGCTCAGCCAACCTCTCCAGACATGTCTCTTTTTAAATCCAGTTGGCTTTTTGATATCTACTAGATCTAGCGCACCTAGCTTTTCGTTAAATGCTACGCGGAAGTCGTTTTGATTTGTTATTCCAGCTAGTAATCCTTTTACCTTAGGATAGCTAACAACCAGGCTATTAGAAAACTTTGATTGACCTGGCTCAATTGATAAGATTTTTCCAGAAGTAGTGTCGTAGTTAATTGACCAGAATTCGCTGGGTCTTCTTTTACGCTTTCTAAGCTCAAACTCTATGTCAGCCACGTTCCCAATACTCCAGTGGTTTCTCACTGTTGGCTAACCACACTGGATGTAATTGCGAGTGATTTTCTAACTTAAAATTTCCATTTGCTGGGTAAAAAGCAATCCAGTCGTGCCATGCATGACTTGAATACATGACGGGGGCAATTTCTAAATCCCTTATACTCATATCAACAATTTTAAACCAGCTAGGTGTTTCCCAACTTCCTGTTGCTGACACAATGGCTAGTACATGCTCTAGCAAAACTTCTTCAGGTACATACTCTGGCCAGTAGTCTTTGCTTTCCAGGTGTTCAATTAATTCAAAACTAAGTTTAGCACTTTCAGGATCGCCAATTACCGCAAGATAAGGCCATGCAGTGTAATAATTCTTTTCTATAGGGAGTCGGTGTTGTATTTTATTAGGTTCAATTTGCACTCCCCGGTGGTCAACTCCTGTTCCAGGCATATAGTTTGTTTTGTTTAATTTAGCAAGGTTGGCAACATTAAATGTTGTCTGGCGAGGACATACTCCTGCAATACACACAATATCTCCTGCTTCGTAAACAATATTAGATAAGTCTTTGACTTGTCTCCACGCTGACGCTTCGGTGCGAATTAAGTTAACTGTTTGATTAATGTCAACTTGTTTCACATCTTCTTTTGTTATCCTAGCCATACTTTCTTTGCCAGGTGGAACTAATATGTGAACGGTCATGCTAGCATATCCATAATCTTTTCGTAGTTTCTTAAAATACTTTTTTTGTTCATTAAATGAACATCTTCGCCTTTGATTTCTACTACTACGTTTTTCCACTCTTCAGGTAAGTTGCTCAACATAACCCAATGATTTGGTCCAATTACTTCAACTACATCATCTCTTTGATCTTGGTATCGCATGAAGTTAGGAATTTGTCCAATGAAACCACCGTCTTGCCATCCGTCGCACATGTGAGCCGCAATACTTGCCGAATAGTCTGTGCGATATAGCGTACCAGGGAACTTATATAAGAAACGATAGTATTCCCAGTTCTTCTTAACTTCGCTCCAGATATTAAAAAAGTGTTCTGCTTCTTCGCTTTTGCGCCAATACACTACTGTTGACCACCACATGCGAATACCAGCATAGTGCAACCAACGTTCTGTTGTATATGGTTCTTCATTGCGAAGGTTACGTGCATCTCTATACATTGCTACATCATGTTGGCCACCAAATAACATTGCAAGGTTAGCATTACCACACAAGTAATCTGTGTCAATTAGAATAGTCTCATCGAATGGGCTTAGGTTGTAGATGTCGTGTTTGTTGGTGTTTGTAAACTGTGCGTTGAAACTGTTGTATGCACCATCGTGGTGTAAGCGCATATTTTTTTCATATTCTGGGTTAGTAACGATGATGTCGTCCCATGCGGCTTTCATCATTGCCAATCCATGAGTATTTTTACACTGCTCAAGGCTCGCTTGATTTGTGACCAAAACAACAGGATACTCTGGCATATACTTTTTAACTGCGTATGCCGCAACCAGTGCCAATTGGGTGTAATCAAGTTGTTCGTTGTTGTAGGCGAACATCATGAATCCTTTTGTGCTCATGTTATAGTCCTACAATTTTTGCTGTGCTTCTTGCTGATTTAAGGCGCTGTTGCTCTTCTTGTTTGAGCTTCATAGCCGAGTCGTAAGTTTGGGTTAATTTTGATATAAATTCTTGTGCGTTTTCAATTTCAATTACATTACCGCTATGGTCCTCTACTAAAAGAGAAGAACCATTGCGAAGTTTAGCATCAACAAAACTTATTAATTCTTGCGTTGCTTTGAAAATTGCACCTTGATAAGAAACTAACAGTGCTGATTGGACCCGTGCGTCAATGTTTTGGCGCTGGATCTGTAGTGTTAATCTATAATTAGCGAATGCTAAGGCATCGGTTAGGCGTTTATCCATAGGTTTCCAGAATTATTAAATGCGTTGTTATTTACCAACGCATTTTTCCTGGTCTAACCAATTAGATTTCTTGCCAAGAACCAACTAACGAAATAGTTGGTGTAGGAATTTCCAGAGTTACTGTATTTTCAGTAACAGTTGATGGGTGGCTCATAGTAACTGTCATAGTGATGTTTCCTCTTACTATGCAACCAAGTCCAGAATTGTCCAATAAAGTTCTTAATGCTAGCTTGTTGTTTTCAATTTCGGCAAATAGTTTTAAACGGCTTGAAGAGTAACCTCCATAGCCACCATAGCCACCATAGCCACCATAGCCACCATATCCACCATATCCACCATAGCCACCGCAACCCCCGTAGCCACCGTAGCCACCATAACCTCCATATCCACCATAGCCACCATAGCCACCATAGCCACCCCCACCACCGGCTGGGCTAGTATAAAGAAGTTTCTCTGTGGTTGTAATCTCGCTAAATCCGATTTCTTGCGTAACTCCTCGATTATTCAAGCTAACGCAATTTTCTACATTTAGTTTCAGCGTTCCCATATCTGTGAATATATTTCGCCATGTATGATAGCCGCTACCATAACCTCCTTCAATACTATAAGCAACACGTATGTCGCCACCTGCATTGAAAAAGTGGCGAGCACTTTCGTAACCGCTAAAATCAAGTAAAACTATACTTTGTAATTGTTTATTCCAGTTGCCTGCATCTGAACTGTTATAAGAACCAAGTGTGCTAATTGATGTCAGGCTTGGATCTACTGTATTTCTTAATTCTCTGGCGCCGTTAAGCAATGATGAAGCTGTATTGAAAAACTCTGCCGTAATTTTATCACCACGTGCTACAACAACCAATTCTTGGTCACTGCTGTTTGTTCTTAGAGTACTGATATTGATTCGATTTACTAATTCGTTTGTGTGATCAGCTGTAATTTTTTGGCCAGCCTGTACGGCGTCAACATTATCGCCGCCCCAGCCCCATCGAATATCATCTTGCACCAATAGATCCTCGCTTGGACCTTCCCCGGCATGCTTATCACCAAACAATTCATTAACAGATTCTGTTAATTCGTTGTAGTAACTAGCCGTAATTTTACTTCGGCTAGTTGCCATTATCTTACTCCTACTGTGGCTTCGACTTTGCCGATGCCTTCTCCGTTAAAATCTTGTAAACTGCGAGCAATAATGCTCCAGGCTGGTGCGTCAGGTGTTGCGGCTTGCGCTACTCCTGGCGCATCGCTTGCAATTAATCGATCGCCACGCTTGACAATGCCTTTAACTTTAACAGGAATACGACCTGCTACAGCAATTGGCATTGCATTTTTATCACGCTTTTGTTTTGCATTCATCAAATAAGCTGGTCGGGTCGAAACAATACCAAACACTCCTTGGTCTGCAAAACTTGTAGTTTGTGTTACTTCTGCTGGGCCGCCAAGCGCAACAAGTGTGCCGGGCTCGTAGCTAGCATCTCCTACATAAATTTCTGCAACGTCAGCAAATTCTGCTTCCATGGAGATACCACGCAACTTAAATGCATTTGGATTTAATGCATTTGTGTCGTTACCAGTTGTATTCATGTTAATGCCTTTACCAATAACATCAAAGCCTGGTATAGCATGTGATTCAGCGATTGTAAATTCAGCATCTGTGCTAATAACTGCAACTGCGATGCCATTGACGTTTAAGCGAACTACTTTGTGTATATTACCATCTGTATCTAGCAAATCTGCAAAGCTAATGCCGCTGTTTCCTTGGAACGCACTAGCTGTTACCCAACCAGCAACTGATCCGGGCATAGTCAGGTCGCCTGTGTAAATCTTTAATACTTTGTTTGTTGTATCGTACCAAAAATCTCCTAAACGTGCTACTTCAACAGGGCGAGTTGGCTTGGCAGCAAGATGAGCAAGAGTTTTCCAGTTTTCATCTGTGTCCCGAACTGCAAGACGATTTTCACCTGTGTTGAACCAAAGCTGGCCGGTAATTGCTTGCGAATCGCTTGGAGCATCACTGCTAGCAAAATTTTCTAGCATGTGAACAAAATTTTCAGCAATTAGCTCGCCGTATCCTAGGTAGTTTTTACCTAATAGGTTTAAGGGCGTGGTAGTGTTGTCAACCTCACCATCAATAAGGTTTACTAATACTTCGCCGTTTCTTTTGTTTACTTCGTATGCCATTTTCTTCTTATCCTTTTGGCTAATGCCTTCGTATATTTAGCGGGTTACCGTTTTAACCGGCTTGCACCCTTAGAGTGTACACAATCTGAATACGCTGGTTTGTTAACTTCTCAACAGGGTGAAATATAAAGTGCGTTAGCAATTTTCCTGTGTTTACACCAGTGTCTCCGCGGGTTTTTAGTCCAATTTCATCAAAGATAAATTCGCCGTTTACGCTGGTTGTTGCGTCTAAACTCTGCTGTGTACCATTAACAATATTAAACACGCTGTCATTTACTTCAGGATCACCGTAGTCTAACGTAGCTGTTATAACTGTGTCTGCGTAAGTGGTACCATTAGTATGCGCCATTGTTACTTTGTTATCTGCAGAATTTGGATTGTTTAAATCTTCTTCATCAACTACTCTAAAATACGTTGGCTTATGCAAATCTGCACTAATGCCTGCTACGTTTGGTTTTTTGTAAGTAATTGTTCCGTCTATACCTGTGATACTCGCACCACTTCCAAAATGCATTTCGCTGATAAAAAAGCCCGTTCCACGTGCAAGAGATTGTGCAAGTGCGGTGCTCATATTTTCTTGGTGTATAGCATTACTGCCTTCTCGTAGAATATCCCCTGTATCAAGGTCCTTAATAACAATAAAAGTTTCAATGCTAACTGGAAGTTTGTGTATTTTCATATTTGATATTTAGTTAAAATTTTATAACCCACTTTAACCTTCCTCGTTAAGGATCTGCTCAGTGACATCGATTCGAGTCGCTAGACCGCGGTTGTTTTCGGTGGCAACAATATTGTCGTCCTCTGTTCCCATTACTGTTGCAGTAGTGATTATTAGGTTAACCGATTCTGACAGAGTAATAGGAAGGTCGACTGTTGATTTGTTGAACTGGTTAGTGTCAATAATCTTACTATGGAACGGCTTTACTTCGTTTAGGTAAGTTTTAATTATTGAGTCCTTTTTATTGTAGAACATAGCAACTTGTTGTAAATCGTTTGCACTTGACTGGGCAACATCCAAATAAGTTGTTTTGCTTACCCAATCAGCTGTAGGAATCTGACCAAGGCTTTCTTTAACCATTACGAAGAATAGCAGATTAAAATAACCTACGTCTGTTCCGGTGAAGATGTTATAACGCAGTGCTCGAAGAATACATTCAACTACTTCGCTTGCATCTTCGTCCCATGCGTTTTTATCCCAACGAGCACGATCCCATGCATCGCCTAAGCTACCATCCCATACAGCGTCTAAGAATTGGATAGTACCATTTTTACGATAAACCAATGTAATGTTGTTGCCATCTTTGTTGTACGCTTCAAGCGTATTATTGGCTCCATCAACGATTGCAAAATTGGTAACTGTATCGTCTAGATTGCTAATTTCCAAAGAAGATAGTAAACGTGTTGTTTCGTTGCCAGGAATATAATCGCTTGCAACATAATCAACATATTTCCAATACTTTGTTATGTCTTTAGTATAGATACCACTCAATGGACGGTAAAGTCTTAGGTATCTGTCCCAATTTGGTTTACTTACTACGTCAATGTTTAGAAGATAATCATTTGCCGCAGTAATTAAAGTTCTTCTTGCGGCAACAATATCTTTAAACCAACTTTGTGGCTGTGGTGTGTATCTATTGCCATATCTTCTCAATGGGTGAAGCTGTTGACTAGGTACACGTCGACGTGTGTTTATTACCGCATAATATTGATTGTCATCAAGCTCTAGGATGTTCTTAATAAGAGCACTTGCCGAGCTTCTTACTAGATTCTTTCCATTAACATCAGCTGTTAACTCTGTTGAGTAAAAGTCTCTTGGAGCATAGTAGATTTTATGATCAGCATTGTTCTTAGACTTCCACACAGCCACTATATCATATCTTGTGTCATCCAGATTACGTAGGATTGGATAGTCAAAGCCACTGTAATTACTAGTTTTTACTATTTCACCGTTGTTAAAGTTACAGATGTAGTCACCTTTTTTGTAGTGTACTCCTGATTCGTATTGTTTAATAGGATATGTTTCTCTGTAATTGTCTCTACCGGTTGTACTTGCTTCAAGTCTATGGAAGAGATAATCATCAATGATGTCTCCATCAAATCCTTCGGTTACAAGAAGATGGTTTGTGTGTATTTGCTCAGGTATGCTACTTTGTTCAATACGCAATACTAATTTGTCGTTGCTGCCAAAGAAAGTGTTTACATTGGCTAATAACAATGCATTTTCTTGGATAGGACTCAACCATGCAACTCCATTTGCATCTGGGTCGTTTAAAACCGCTTCAATACTGCTTGCTGTATAAGGACGAGTAGAATTACGTGGTAAAGTTCCTACACTGCCATTCCAGAAGAAATATAAAGTTGATGGAGCATTTGATATTGGGTCATATACAACTTTTTCAGAGTAGCGAATTTGTCCGGTGCCACTGCTTGTATCTAATCTAGCATTTGGGTAAAGGTCAACGGTAGGCAATTCAGCACTTGAAGCCCATTCATATACCGCTACCTTGCTGTTAGCAAATTTTTCTCCCCAATGGCTTGCACGATACTGTATATCATCTGTTTGTTCGTATTCAATGTAACGAACCTGGCTTAGATCCCACCATAGTGTACCAACTTTGTTAACGTCCCAACTTTCAGATGCATATTCATCTGGTTCGCCTAAGTCGGTTATATTATAAATTGCTGGATCAACTTCTTGCTTGTAGTCAATATACTGTGCAACTTCGTCAATTGTCAATCCCTTATAAGGATCAAATACTTCGATGCTTGTTAAAATTTCTTGTGTATCGTAGTCAATTAATTGTACGCGAGCAATATCTCTGGTATCAATCATTGGTCCGTTGTAACGTTGAACAATGTCCGGTGCAGATCCAACATCATCGCCATCTTGCACGTAGGTAATGATCTTCCATCTTCCTTCTGTGTCACCGTAGTCGATGTACGCCTTCATGCCTGCACTGAAAGGAATTGATGATGCTTGCCACTCTAGTTCACTGTTAAACTTTACTTTGGCTAACTTAAATGCTACTAGGTTGTAAACAATTTCATCACTTGTACTGCGACCTTCAATTAAAACATTATAGTCGTCAACAACTTGTTTTACGTTGTGGAACTTGTCGTAGTTGCCATCGCCGCTACCTGACAAAATAAACCTATCGCCAATTAGTAGGCCGTGTGGGCTAGCAAAAGTAATCTTACTTTCATTTAAACCAGTATCGATTGCATTAGGACATGCCTCTTCAACAAACATTGGTGCCAGTGTTTGTAATACATTCCATCCTTCGCCGTCAAAATCACTTACCCAAATAGAAGGTAATAAGTTTCCATCAACAGTTACAGACTCCCAAAGACTACTATCAAATTCGTTTGTTGAAGAACCTGTAATTTTTGTCTTGGCTTTTTTTAGTACAGCTTTATACCAAACGTAATCACCCGATTGGTAATCGCCATATCTGCTGTAAGAAATTGTTTCGAATAAATCTTTTGTTGTTAAACTTGTGCCTTGTACAGATTTAGTGCTTAATGCCTTAAGATCATCAATTGTAACATCCGCTAAACGAATAGTTTGTACATCTGTGTCAGCAAGTTCTGCTATACCAGCACTAGGCAACCAGTTGTTGACTTTTGCATAATTTGGATCGTTTTCAACTGCTTCTCGATCAATAGTTTTGAATCTTAAGTCAAGCGGACGAGAAACCCAACGTGGATCTCGAGGACCTAATAGATCAATTATGTTGTCGCCACGCAAATCTTTTTCGCCTGGCAAGACAATTTCCTTAAATCTAATAATTTGTCTTGCACTTGTTATGTCTTGTTTGCGTAATTCAATCTCCCAGACTCTCTGAGAGCTCAGTCTTCCAAATTCGCCAGTATCAAACAACCACTGTTCGTTAACACTCAAGTCCTGTACGCGACCTGGAATATCGATGTTGTTATTTCTAAACAGAGCATTAATGGCCAAGTTAGTACCCGAAGCACTTTGCAGGCCTTGTCTGTATAAATGAGCAGTTGTATTATCTTGAATAATGTCAAAGATAACACTTTCCTTAGATGGAACTGCATTAGAACGAGCAATGCGTGTCTTAAATGTATCAAATGCACTTAACTCGGGTTTGTGACTTTCAATAATATCCGCAGCCAATGTGTCAAAGCTTGGAAGTATTCCTGTTTCTTGTGGGATGATTCCACGAGCATTTGGACGACCAGTCCAGTTGTATGTTCGACGACCCGATAATTTTAATGTGTCTAACCTGCTACCTGTTTGCAAATCAACAATCATATCACCAAACTTTGTTTTGCGGTTAATGTAAACAACGTGGTCATATTCTCTAACTCTAAAATCTGCAAATACAATCTGATCATCAACTGTCGGTACAATTTTATCAATAGTTGGCTCAAAATCTCTAGTGATCAATAACTCGCTTGCCAGCGCAGAGCGTCCAGAATTAAATAAAATTTTTCCTGTTCTTCCTAAGTCAGCGTCGAGTCTATCTAAAGCACCGCGCTCGTGTTTGAACTTTAATCCGTCGTTAGTTGCAACACCAACTACACAGTAATGAGTGTCTGCCCAATTTTCTTCTGCCCATCCCAGTGCATCAATTGCGGCTTGTTTCCAGTCGTTAATTGTTCCTCGCTCATTGATGCTGTCAAGTATCAATCCTTTTGATTTTTGATACTCCCCTAATCCTATCATAAATGTAATTAGGTCTTGTTTGTTAGCAATATAAGAACCGTAAGGAATTTGTACTTCAGTTTCGTCCCATTCTAAGTATTCAATGAACTCGCCGTATGAAGTAGTCAACGTTCTACGACTGCTTGGGAAAGCACTTGTTAAACTGCGTGTTGTTGGCTTAAAGATTGTAAAGAAACGTTGTGCTGGATCAAACCCATAAACACGGAATCCTACATCGTCTCGCTCAACTCTGACAGAAGTGTATCTCAATACTTGTAAAGGAACTCCATTGCTTAATGTTAAGAAAACATCTTCCGTTGGCACGTAACTGCCAGATTGAAACTTAGTGTATGGCATCTTTAATGTAAAGTCGCCATTGGTAAAGCCACCCATGCTAAATTGTAGCCGTGGGTTAATTGACATAAGATCAATTAATGGTGTTTCGCCAATTAAGTTGAATTCTCTGTAAGCTTCAAAAATTGCCGCACCAATACCAATTGACGGGCGATCTTGGAAAAACTGACTTGGTGCTAAAGAATTATAGCCTTTAGGTTTAACACTGCTGTTGTTAAAGTGTAAGTTTTCAACAAACGGATTGATAGAATTATCAAAGAATTCGCTTACTATATTATAGTTGTCAATTGCGTGTAGCGCATCTGACCATGCTCCAGCAATACTACGTCTCCATGTTAGCTCTGCTGTTCCCCAAGAACCAATTTCCCATGGTTGCTGTGCTTCGTCGGCAGTAGGTGCAGATACTCCCCATGTCAGAGGATCTTGCAACTCGCCAGAGCTACTTACAGGGAAGGTATCAAAATTTCTGCGAACAGAAGGATCAACGGTAACTGGTGTCCCTGGTTCACTGATGATACCATTTTTCAATGCATATTCTAACGATAATCTCTTGTCTGCGTCTTGCCAAGAATAATGAATATCCCACCATGTAGGCGCACTGTCAAATCCTAATGCCTCCCACGGTGCAGAATGCAATTCATATGTTCCAAAGTTATTAATGTATAAACCGCGCCAGCTGTAGCCAGCATAGTTCCAAGTCCATGGATCATCGTTAACAAAGTCGCTTCTGTCTCGGAAGTTTAAATTATTTGATGAATACCATTCTAACTGAGCACGTGCTTGACTTTCAAGAACTGGACTTGCTTTGTAGTTTCTAACTTGTCGTTGGCAATTTTCTTTGCCTACTCTGTTCAAGCAAGCATTGTAGATTCTTTTTTCTAGTTCTAGAATTATTTTGTTTGGATAGAAATCCTCAATCGATTCAACTGAGCTCTGGTACGCACTAATTCTAGAACCGTCATGTCGTTGAATAAATGTGCGGCTGTTGTTCCCCCATGTTTCGGTAACAATCTTTGGCTCGTACAGACCACTTAATCCTAGCTTGGCTGGACTTGCAGGAATTGCAGTGTAAACACTAATTTCGCTGGCGTAGAAGATTTCAACAAGCGAATCAGTTGGCGGTGCATTTGTAAACTCAATACTATTAGTCTTTGAATTTAAGGAATAATCAACGCCGTATGTTAACAAATTATTGTCTACATAAATGTAAACATGATCTGGTCCATATACGCCGGTGTATAGAGAAATGTCATCGCCAAGAGAAATAGTAGTTGTTAGCCCGTTGCTAACAAAACCAAGCGGTGTCATGCTATTTGTTGTAAATGCCATTCCAGTTACAGCATCTGTTGAGCTGTATGTTACACCTAACATTAATTCTTCTAAAATTCTATCAAGTGATTTTCTAACAGGTTTGCTTTCTAAATCTAATAAATCGATATGTTCGTCTAACTTAGAAATAAACTTTCTGTACCATCTCCAGCTTGATAGCGAACGAGAAATTAATACGTCTTGTACTGTTGGGGCTAATTTAAAACTTGCCCATCCTGCCCTGATAGAACTATGTTCTGCAATATAGATTCCATCTGCGGCATGTACTTGTGGTGAATTAATCCAGGCTTGATTTGGTTTCTTAGTTGCATTAATAGCCGCAACCATGCCATGTACTAGTCTACTTGGAGTAAACTCTCCGAGACTTGAAATTTGTTCTGGGTTATAATCAAATCCAGGAATAGCAGTTAGATGATCAGTATCGTTAACGTTTCCTTGATGTTTAATTTCTAGTACGCCAGTACCATCAACTTCTATTTCAAAAGAGGTTACTTTATTATCTTCGCGAACTAAAATAGGAGTATAGCTTGTTGGCAGGCCATTTAACTTAATTTGAATGTTTCTAGGATCTTGCTTTGCATCAATTACACGGGCAACAATATGCAAGTCTCCAATGGAAACTTTTAAAGTATCGCCAGCATCAGTTGGTACAACAAATTTTAAAACATTGTCAACAATATCTACATTAAAATCTAATAATGTATTTGAACTTATTGTTGCTAAGGTTGCATCGGGTACATATATATCAAATGTAACTTCTTCGCCCCGTGCTACCACTGCATAATTGTCTGGTGCTTGTTTTAAGTTGTCTGTGTGTAAAACAGATAGGTTGCCAGCATTTATTGTTAGTGCCCATTTATAAATTGGCCACATTGTTGCATCAAGTGCGATTGTTGTTAGTCCGTTAATGTTAGCTGTTCTAACACCCCAGCTTTTTAGTCTAAACCATGCTTGTTTGTAACCGTTGCTTAACTCCTGTGATAATTCTTTTCCTAGTAGCCTGCGGAAAGAATACGGACCATCAACTGTTCGTTGTGTTCCTTCGTCGTCGATGTAATAAGCATAGTCATGCTGTGTGTGCTGATATAAAATATCATACATTGCATTTTTAGCAGTGTTTTCAGTAGATAGCTGATTGAACTGAGTTGGTAAAAATTTTAATTTATATCCTGACTCATTGTCGTAGGTATCGCCTTGAGCAATTTTTATAATTGTACTGCTTGTAACAGTTGGCTTGAAACCAGTTACTTTGTCGTATTCACTTAAACGAATACCTTCTTTACTGTACAACTCAAATAGAGGTTGCTGAGTAGTACTTTTTCTAAAGTTAGAAAGAATAGCAATTCCGTCTTTCCAATAAAATTCTTCCATTGAAGGAGGAATGGCAACGGTTGCCGAACTTACTACAACCGTGTCATCATCATTGGCTGTTTCAACAATAAAGCTAGCAATCTTTCCGTTGAAGCTTCTAAAATTTATAATTTTATTTGCGTATTCACTGTTTTCAGTTAGCCAAAGAATGCGGGGTGCAGAGTTTAGTAACTCTTTAGGTGTTATATCAAGGGCCAATCCTAATTCAATATTAGCCGCTCTGATGGTTTTTCCAATCATTGCTGATGGATCTAAGATTTCTCTCTCAACACCGCCTACCCATGCTCTATACTTTGTTCCATAGTTGAAAAGTTGTAAAGTATTTTCAAATTCTATAATAGGACGCAAAGCCTTGTTAGGTTGGCGAGCTATGTCGCTAAAGTCAATACCTAAAAAGTCAGTAACTGTTTGTATTGTATCTTTGTGGTACCAAACGTTTACACGGCTGTGTGCATTTCGTGTTTCAGCGCCAACTTTTTGTAAGATGTAATGCTTGGCATTAATACCAGGAATACTACCGTCCCATTCGTAACGATCCCAAGGCACTGCTGTTTGATCCCATAGTGCATCTGTTACCCCACTGTATACTGTTCTTGTATTTTGATGGGTTCTACCTAGCAAACGGATACCGCCTTCGGTACCTACGCCCTCAACTTGCCAGCGACGAATTTGTAAATCTTCGTCTCTAGTAATGTAGTAATCAGCTAAATGGACATACACATTGTCGCCTTCAGCTGGCCCATTTACCCAATGTATTTCATTGCCAACAATGTAATAATCTATGTTTTGATCAACAATTTCTCCGTTAATACTAATACCAATAATTTGTTTGTCGTATGCGGTAAGTTCGTATCCTAGAGGATCAACCTGTGCTCCTGTAGAAACATATTCTAGTTTTCCGTGCCCTTCAATTGCTTGCTGATATGGGTGTTGTTGGAAAACAATACGCATTCCGTTTTTTAGTTCTAGTTGGCGACCGTTGCGTTGCACTGGCGTTGTGTAATACTGTTTGCCAATAATATCTCTTTCAACATTGAATGTTGTATCAACGCCGCCTGTAACATATATCACAGGCATACCTTCTTCAATCCAGTAATAATCCGACCAGTTGATAAACTTATCTGGATCTATTGGTAAATCTAAGATACCAATTGGTACAGGGTATTCGTTTTCTCTGTTATTAAAATTCCATGCTTGGCAAAGCTCGTCGGAACTTAATGTTTCAACTCCGGCGTCAGTGTACACTACTAAGCCTGTTTCAACTTGACGCTTTGCCTTAGGGTGTGGCAAATAATCGTTTACTACAGTTTTAGAAGTTTTTCTGCCTACTGAAAAGTTTAAAGTTTCTAAAGAACTTGGCTGAAATAAATCTTCAACTACCGCACTTAGAACTTTTTTGTTTGTTTCAGTTCTAAAAATAGTTGGTAGTAAGTCAGTAACGTTTGGTTCTAAACCATCATTTAAATTTTGCCCAGGATAAGTTTTAATCCGTGGATCTAAAGGGTTAAGTTGCTTTGGATTTTTTTCCATTTGTCAGCCTTGATTAAACATTTGCAATAGACATAGAGCTAGTGATAACTTCAACATCACTAACTGTTGCACTACTAATTAATAACTCGTCATCTTCGCAACGAATTTGGAATAGGTCGTTTGGCGTTAAGCCACGCTGTCTTGGTATTAATGCAATACTACTAATGATACCACTAAGTTGCGTATGCACCCATGACGCCATGTCGGTGAAGAAAAACGTTTCGCCAAAGTCCCAATTATCCACTGCAAAGTATTGATTAATTGATTCAATTACACGAGATCGAATTTCAGCATCGCTAATACGTGTGCCATCACTCTTTGTAACACGTATTCTTGCTCTATTTCTTAGATCAGACCCTTCGCCAAAAATAACTTTGTATTTTACAGGATGGAAGACGATAGTATCGCTAACACTCTTATAAGGCACTACGTCTGCCATAATCTGCTCAATACCATAAGATGTCAACGCAAGAGGGCGTAGACCATTTTTTGCGCCACCGGCAATCCATGTTCTAAATGCAGTATTATATTCAGTTGTTAATACAAACATATCAATAATATTTGTTGTAGTTGCATCAACACGATTATCTCTTAACGGAACATGATTATGTTGCACTTTTAAATCTTGTCGACCAGGTACTCCCATAACATCTGGATTGCTGGATGCTGTAGGCACTAAAGTATATTGTCCTACAGAATCAACAAAGGATACTCGTTGAAGGTTAATTTTGCGGCCACCAATGATCTTATCAATGATCGAAGGATCGTTAGGTACTAAACTTTCAGCAAGTCCTGGCAACCATAATATTACACGCTTTGAATCGTAACGGCCGTCATCAAGTTTAAAGTACTCAGCAACGTCCATTTCATATTCGGCAGCAAAACCTTCATTCTGTTTTAAGAACTTAATTGTATCCTTAACCGTACGACGTCTTGTCTGATCTAGGCTCTTTCCAAAACGCTGATTATGGAAACTAAGTTGTTCTTTGCTACCAAACACTGTTTGGTCTTTACGTAAAACAGAAGTCCAAACTTGTGTGTTTGTATCATATTCTAAGCGAATTAGCCAACTTGCATCAAGTGACTGATTAGTATTGTTTCCTGCAAATTGTGTGCTAAATGGACTTGTTTTATCAACGTTGTCAGCACGTATTACACGCCAACGGTCAGTTGCTTGATCGTATCGTAGGCCAAATGCTCTATTAGCTTCAATTTCTCTTAAGATTTCTGTTTTTTCTGTAATAACAAAAATGCTACGTAGCGCAGGGAACCATTCTTTTACAGCAAATGCACCAACGCTATTAACAATTGAATTTAAAAACACTGCGCCCTGTCCGTTAGCACGTAGGCCAGTGTTTGCACCGCCTGCCGCATCTGACAATCCAAATCCTTCCCTGTAAACATCAAGGATCTTAGACCATTTGCCATCTTCTGTTTTAATTAGTGTATTCTTTTTAATTGTTCTGAATTTAATATCAGGTGTTCCTCTGCCAATTCGAAGAGGTGCTCCTTCGCTTCCTACCGCAGTAAAATAACCGTGTGTAGTTGAATTGGTTGAATCAACAGTTACCCAATTTATTGCAGTGCTTGGAACGATAGGATTGTATCGTTTGTAATATAATTGATGTACGCCGCGATCTAATAGTGTGTTTTCAATCCAGGCAAACACTTCTTGCTTGCCAATATCTCCGCGAATTGTGTCTTCGCTAGTAATTTCACTTGAGTAGATAAATGCATCATCAGCAAGTGTAATTACAGGACGATAAGTGCCTGTAGGATCTTGGAAGTCATTGTAAACGCTTTGGCCAGAATGAATTCTGTTCAATGATTTAATCTTATCAATGCCGCCTACTTTACCTTCTGGGTAGATGTTATAATCGCTAGCAGTAATCATTCGATCTTGGCTAGCCGCAGTGCGACTTGCACGTGCTTTGATCTGTTCTAGTGATTCGTTTGCTGTGCTACCAACTGGTTCAATTAATTGCAACGTGCAAATAAAATCTTGCTCTGTACCTGAACTGTCTACATAACGTATAGCAACTTGTAATCCAGCAACGTCAACAGGATTGAATACTACAGATTCGTTAGCACTTTGACGGTACCAAATTCTAATGTTGCCTGTTGGAATATCTGCAAATACGCCGTCTCCAAACTTAATTGATACAGAATCGTTTTCTCTTGTTACTACTTCGTAAACTTTACGCTCATCTTTATCAACTGAGTTGAAAGCAATATTCTTGCCAACTGTGCTTGGAACTTGTTTCCAAGTTGACAAAACACGACCAGTACCGTCAATGCTTTGTACCCAAATGTCAGTTTCATTAATGTTGTTGCCTGTAATATCAATTACACGATTTTCAACGCTTGTTGTTAACACATAATCTTCAAACTTTAGCGTGCCTTGTTTGAACATAAAGAACCAGCCATTGCTAGGATTAGCATAACCTGTACCATCATTGTTGAACAACATTGATAGGTATCCGTATGGATTTGGATCGCTTTCAATTGCTAACTGACTTTCGATGTCAATGTTAACTGGTGTTAGTTCACAAGGATAACGTGCGCTGTTTCTTGCGCTCAAGTCAAAAGGTTCTACCATTGTTCTATTCAATGGTTGATCAATTTGATAAAGTTGTCGAACAACACCATTTGTAGTAATACTACTAATTGGTCTACCAACTGGGTTTGACTTGTTTAATACTTCGTTTAAAATTACCGTAAACTGTTCATTGAAGTCTGTGTTTAAAGGATCTCCCCAAACAATAGTTTGGCCGGCAAGATTTGTACCTTTACTGTCATAGATGTTTTGACTTGTACTGATTGCACTTACTCGTAAGAAGCCGCCTGCACCACCGTTACGGAATGGTTTGTAACCAAGCTGTCGAGCAATACTTAAAACATTGCCTCGAACTTCAGCTGTTTCTAAAAAGGTTTCACGTAAATTTAAATCTGCGCGGAAGGCCAAATTTTGACCAATAAACGCCATCATATCAATGAGAGCAACGTACTCACTTGAGTTAATGAAGTCGTTAAAATCTTCAGGATAATTAGTCTGGACGTAATTTAATAAAGCAGTTCTTAAGCTTTCAAAGTCGTATGCTTTAAAATCTGCATTTACCAGATAGCGGTAATTGTTAAGCCAGCTCTCTGCGGCATATAACTGTCCAAGTCGTCGAGTTTGGCTCATACTGTGTTAGTTCCTTTGTCGTATGTCAATGGTAAGGTTACTGTTTCTTCGGATGGCAAATATGTAACAATTACTTCAATATTCAGCGCATTTGGGCCTTCAGATATTGTTACGTTTTGCAATGACCAACGTGGATCATTTTTAATAATTCTGCGAACGTCTTCGTCAATAAGCCTAATTGTTGTCTGGTCAAGCGGCTCGAAAAGCATATCCCAAACTATACTCCCAAATTCAGGAAGCATAATTCTTTCACCTTTTCTAGTGTTAAAATGATTTAATAAATCTTGACGGGCAAGATCAAGATCATAACGAGTAGGGCTTAAAAAACTAGTCCCTACTGAGCTATAACCGCGAAATTTAGACTTGTAAATTGGCATACACCTATTTACCAGGCGCTAATAAGCTGGGTTTTATCAACTATGGTTAAACGTCAATGGTTTTACTTGGCGCACCAGGCGGGACGTTTCCACCAGTGTGAGGAGCACCATATTTGTCCCTAAGTTGCTCTAATGTTAAGTTGCTACCGTATGGAACATTACCTGTATTCAGATAATAGCTTCTTTCCCATTGTGCCAAGTGCTGTGGTGTAGGCTTACCATATGTGTTACCAACTCGGGTCCCGGTTGCACCTCCATTACCTAGTGGTGTTCTCCAATCGCTTGTTTGTGGAAGCTGAACTTTATTGCTTCTTAATCTAGACAGGTCGCGTTTGATACCTTCTTGTTGTAATTGTGATGGTTCCATATTTCTTGTATCCGGATTTGGTTTGCCGGTCATCACATATTTTGCATCACTGTTTCTTATTTTGCTGTCGTTATTGTACGGTGTGTTAGCCCAAATCTTTGCTATATCTTCGTTAGTTGCTTTGCCATCAGCAGATTTTGCGGCGGCTTCTACCAAAGCTACTGCCATTTTGTCTGCGCTAACAGGACTGCCGTATGATGCCATTATTAATCCGTCAATTTGTGATTGTGTAATACACACAGTTTTACCTGCGGCGCTTTTTGCTTTTTCAAGTGCTCGCATCACCCGTGGTGTATTTTCTCTATCAATAATTTGTCGACTTGCTAAACGTGCTTCTGGTTCACTTGGGCCAGCAAGTAACGCCTTTTTCAAATTTTCGTCAATCTTGCCTCCACCGCCTGGACCAAAAATATCTAAACGAATACCGTACCCAATGCTGTATCCCTGGAAATCGCTATACATGATGCCAGTGTACGCTTCTCTGCTTTTGAGAATTTTAAAGCCCTCATCACTTAAAACGCCTTTTGTTGGCTCAGGTACACAATCAATTGCGTTTGTTTCTTCTGGCGCTGGGGTATCTTCGAAGCTTTCTGGCGCTGGGTCAATTACAGCGTCAGGAATGCCTGGGCTTCCTGGGGCAACAGTTGGTTGCTCGCCTTCATTGCGACAATCATGTCCACCATATGGTTCTGCTTCAGGTACACGGCTTGCAACGCTTTTGCCAACTGAGCTATTTGTTACTAAACTATTTGGCTCTGGCAAGCTGGCACGTTCTGCAGGTGGCCCATTTAAGTCGATACGTTGGCCGGTCATTTTAAATTGACTGTCGGCTAATATGTTCATATTCTGAGTGGTAGATAATTTCATACCAGTGGTACCTGTAGCATTAAAAACTTCACATGCTTCAAGGTTCCAGTTTTTTGCGGCAACTGCGTTTACATTTGCGCCGGCATCTAAGTTAATGTTATTATTGGCACGTAAATTTATACTACCTTCGGCGTTTACACTAAAGTCGCCGGCAGCATACATGTCAATGTTGCCTTTCTTGTCTAGCTGTACCCAGGCACTGCCGTTTGCATTAATAATGTAAATGAATCCACAGTTATTATCCATGATAATACTGTTACCGCTTTGTGTACGTAACCTAATTTGTCCGCTACGACCGTCAGGACCGTCATCCATTACAAATTGATGTTGTCCAGGTGTTAGTATGCCATACCCATAGCCAGGGTGTTTTTGAGCGTTTCTAAATGGTCCAGCATTAGTATGGCCTCGCTGGCGATCACGTTCTAAACCTTGCCCTTTAATAACATCACCTACAATGTGTTTGGGTCTGTTTTCTGTTTGCGGATCTTTTGAATTGTATCTGTTGCGTTCCGCTACTGGTGCTACTTCGCCTTCGTGTGTGCTTCCAGATGCAATCCCGGGCAATGCATGTGTATGCCCGTCGTGCGGTAAACAAGCCCACCAAATACCTTGGTGCAGTTCACCGTTAATAAATCCGCAAATAACTTGAACGTTTTTGTCAGGCGGCACCATCCACACGCCATAACTTTGATTTGTTTGTTTGTATTTGGTAGCATCATTTGCTTGTGACTCAGCACCAGTGTCGCCTGCGCCTGCAAATGGCGGGCAATATCGCATTGTAAACCACCCAGTTGGGTCGTTTTCATTTGCACTGCTAACCTGCGGGATCCAAACTTGTAATCGGCCCAATCCTTGTGGGTCTACATTGTCTTTTACCTTGCCAAGAAATATTCCGTGGTTTTTATTACCACTGCCTGGCTGGTGGTGTCCTAGTCGTTCGCCTCTTGCATTAGCTCTCATACGTTATCCTTAATTGCGAGTCCCTTGTGCAGGTCCTGTACCAGACGCTTCTCCCTTTTTAGCAGGGGCATCTTTTGTGTCTGTTGTTTTCTTTGACCAAGGATTTGCAAGTTGATCTCTAAAACATTCTAAAGTTGTTGTAAATTTACCTTTAACAAATTTATTAATAACTCGCTTCGCTGAATAGATACCTGTAATTGCATCAGATTTGCGAAGATCCATTAGGTCTTCGTCTGTCCAATTTGCTGCCGGACTGATTGCTTCAAAATAAATGAAAGGCAACCAGTTATGACTTGCAGTCTTGCCTCGCTTTTCTGCTAACATTTCTTCTGTGAGTTGTTCTTTTTCGTATTCCCAGACATCTTCTTCCCATGGTGCTGTACCAGGCTTACCTGGTATCTGGAATAGCCAATATGGATCGCCAACTACTTCTAGGTTTACGGTAAACATATCGCTTCCGCCTGATGCTTGGTTATTACCAATTTGTCTGTATATACTATATTCTTGTGCGTTTTCCCTTGCTAATGCGCCTTGCTGGCTACCTTCTTGCAACGTTGTATTAATGTGTGCAAATTGTGGCATGTGTGGCCACCAACCTTTCTTAGGGTTAATGTCCATGTCTTGTCCGGCACGATACGGCATGTCTTCAACATACAACTGTTCCGAGCCGTCACCAAACGATTGTACCATGCGTGCTTCGTTACACGGGATAGGTGCTGATTTATTTGCGCTATTCTTTTCTTTAGATGGTGGCTGAGTTGACTGCGCTGAAATAGGATTGCCTTTTTCATCCAACCATAGTGGTCTTACTGTTCGCCACAGGTTGTCAATTTTAATGTCTGCGTTTATAACTTCTGTGTTTTCACCGGTATAAATCCATTTATATGCTTTTCTTAACAAACCTTTTTTAATCCAGTTATCAACTCGCTTATCACGTTGCGCTGGATCCCATGCATCTTCGTATTCTTTAGAGCTGATAATATTTTTTGCATCTTCTTTAGTTGTGATAAAGTAATGGACTTCCTTGGCTGTTGTACCAATGCGATTGTCAAATAGCGGAAGTTTATTTTTCTCTTGCGCCTTTGCACCAGAAATAATACTAAAATTTTTAGCAGGAATATGACTAGTTTTATCTTTAGTTTCAGTGCTGTTGTAATCTTTCTTTTCTGGGATTCGATGTAAAAATTTTAAAACATCTTTGCTGTTTGGCATTGAACTTAAAATAAAACTTTGTATTGTTGTTCCAGCAGGAACTTGTAATTGCCCTCTAAACATTGACCAGTTTGCTACGAAGTTTCCAAAAAGTCCGTAGTCGTACTTTAATCCTACAATATCTTTGTGTGCAGAAATTACATATTTGTGAGGGAAACATCTTTCGCCAGATTTTACTTTTGCTTCTTCGCGTTTGTTTAATGCTTCTTCTAACTGTTTACAAAAATCTCCAATGGTCGGCGGACTTCCTTCCATCTTGAAACCTTGTTCCAAGTTCAAATGATCGCTAAGTGCGGCAGTACCTAGGTCCGGGAACATTTCAAAGTCATAAACACTGCCTTTGTAGTCAAGATTCATTTTAAGCTGAAGCAACTTGACATACCAACGAAAAACAAGTTCTTCGCCTTCCCAGCCTTTGCAAATTTCTGGCTCATCGGAGTCTGTGTTATATCCTTGGAAGAATACTTCTAACATGTACACAGCATCGCTGTTGTTTGGGTACCCAAGTGTTAGTGCGCCAATACTAAGTGCTTCAATGAAACGTCCGCCAACAGGCTCTACAAGTTTTCCTTGAAACTTATGGAACTGTTGCATTGCGTATGCGCCTGTGTTGTTACCGGTACCAACTGTTTCAATTGTTAATTCTTCTAAGAATACAGTTCCAGAGCCGCCAGTTTCCCACATAATAATTCCCTTTGAAGAATCATAAGAACGTTCTGTTCTTGTCTGTGTTGATTCAACCGCGGGCATCATTGTTAACCTAGTATTGTAGGTTATATTACGATAGTTTTGTAAAGGGTTATAATGAGTATCAGGCAAGCCGATATCGTCTAAATGCGTTGGTTTTTCTGCTGACATTAGATTATCCCTTTAGCGTCGCTAGGAGATAGAACTGTTAAGACCATACCGGCCTTTAAATCTCTAATAGGATCCTGTAGTTGATTTCTATTCAGTAATGCAATTACCCACCAGTAGCTACTGTTGCCATACAGATCGTAACTTAGTAGATCTGGGCGGTGTTGAAACTTTGGTGCTACAGTGATAATTTGAGGGACCTTGTTTCTAATTAAATCAGCCGCAGTTGGAAACTTAGCAAGATCTAAATAGAAGTCTGTAATAGGCGTTGTAGCGTATTGATTTTTTCCTGTTGATGCCATTAGATGTATCCGTCCCCTAGTAATCCACCACTTAAAAATTTGTCAAGTGTATAGTTCTTAACTGCTTCAATGCTGTTAATTTGTACAATCAAAGAAACTGACATTTCAAATAAAACAGGAACCGACTGTTTTCCATTGAACATGTCAACTGTTACATAGTCGACATCGTTTGGGTAATCGTACTGAAAGGCTTTAACAACCACAGGTGTATTGTTGTAGATACCATATGCTGTTAGTCTTCCAATTGGCGGCGGTGTTCCTTTTTTAGAATCTTCTCTGCCATAGTACATACTTGTTGCACTACGTAGCAAATGAATTGCTTCAAGTGTATTTTGTGCTTCGGCGGCGTTTCGACTAAACCAAGGTCCGCTTATTGTTACGATTGGTGTTGATCTATTACCAAAAGCACTTGGCTGATAATTTGTGTGCTGTAGTTCCCATGTACTATAATTTACTTCAATTGTCTGGGCAATCTTAGGTGTACTTGGCCAGGACACCGATTTCCCAAATGCTTTAAAATCAATAGTAACTTTTCCCTCTGATGATCCAGAGGCTGGTGCATTGCCTTCTTCGTTTTGTACGGCGGCTGGGTTTCCGGATATATTTGATAAATTTGCCATGTTATTATCCTAGCTTACCATCAAAGATACGTTTTATCATCTTGATGGCTGCGCCACCGTTTGGGTACAATTCGTTTAAAATGTTTAAACGACCTTCTATGTCAGCATTGCGATACATTTCGCGTATCTCACTTGCGCTGTTAATTATCTTGCCTGCAATTTGAAACTGTACATCATCTACAGGGTAAATGTAAGCGTGTCCGGCCCGTTGACCGTCGGCTGTTTTTTCGTTACTAAATGGCATCATGTTTTTGCCTGTGTACTTTTGGAAGTAAGCAGGTGTGCCATTTTTAAGAGGAGCAAACGAAAAACGAGGATCAGTTGCCATATCCTTAGCGCCTACGCCAAAAACCATAATATCTCTATTTGGATCAAGTCCTAATTTTTCTGGAAGATTTATTGGTGCATAAGGCACCACTTCCTCAATAATGTGATCTCGTGGCACGCCAGCCGCTTTCATCATTTCAATCTTATCATCAAAGCTAAACGGACTTTTATTCGGCTCTACCTTGCCGCTTGTTGTTATGTAAGTATTGTTAATGCCGAACTTACTTGCAAGCTCGCGAAAAACTTCCGCATGTCCGTGGTGAAACGGGTGAAAACGGCCTGCGTATACAGCAACAATACGGGGTTTTAGATCATCGATCTTCATTAATTTAATTCTCCATGCCTATTTACCGTTTGTATTATCTGCATACTTTACCGCAAGTCGTTGACATAGATGTAACAAATCTGCTATAATCATAGCAAGGAGCTAACCGTGATAGAAGAAGAAAAAACAAAAACCGTTTATCTTAAGAACAAAGATATCCTAGCAGAAATACACCGTAGTAAGATGAAATACTGCTGGTTTGAAAGCCCAGAGTACCAGCAATACGATTACATCGTAACTGATTTAAAAAGCTTTCATAACAGAAAAACCAAAGCATGTCCGGAGGGTGCTATTAACCTAGCAAAAGAAGCACGTGCATCTAGGCTTGCTCAAGAAGCTTATAAAAAAGCTATTGCAGACTGGGAAGCTAGCGGAGGAAAGGCTAGCACTAAACCAAAATCCGATGAGTTCGCAATCCCTGCTAAAAAAATTCCAACGACTGACTTAGTTGTAAGGCTCATGACATGGGACCACATTCCATTAGAGCCAGGTCGTAAGAATAATCCTAAAAGTTTAGCGGATCATAGAAGCAAAGTAAATTTCCCTCCCTTTAAACATTTTGTGCTGAATGAAGACGGAACATGGCGCGAAGTACTTCGCAGTCATTGGAAAGGTGATTTGCAAACAGGAGAGTTTAGTGTTGACCATGGACAAATTACAAATCGCTTAGGTGCTATGTTTTTAAAGCTGTGCGAACGTTATAGCTTACGTAGCAACTGGCGAGGTTATAGTTATGTAGATGAAATGCGTGGACAAGCACTTATTCAGCTTACACAAATTGCATTACAGTTTGACGAGGGCAAATCACAGAACCCATTTGCGTATTATACTGCCGCAGTTACTAACTCGTTTACCCGTGTGCTTAACGTAGAAAAACGTCAACGTGATATTCGCGATGACATGTTACAAGAAACTGGCCAAATGCCATCATGGACACGTCAGATGGAAAGCTCTGCGGCTCATCATGCAGAGATTGAAAGATTAAATGCTCTCAAAGCAGAAGAAGCTCTTGCAGAAGCAGGGGCAACAGACACAGATGTTGAATTAGAAAGTGAACCAACAAATGACTAATCCTTTCCGCGATCAAGAAAAATTCATGCAGGCTTGCGATCAAACTACTGATGTTTGGAACCAGGAACAGTTTGATCTTTATGTTAACTTAATCGAAGAAGAATTTAAAGAACTCAGGGAAGCTATTGCCGCAGGTGATCGGGTTGAAATACTTGATGCACTTGAAGACATTATGGTTGTTACTGCTGGTGCAATGCACTCGGCAGGTTTTAACGGCGAAGGCGGTTGGAAAGAAGTTATGAGCACAAACTTTGCCAAGATTGATAAAGAAACTGGTAAGGTTCGAAAGCGCGAAGACGGCAAGGTCCTTAAACCCGTAGGCTGGACTCAGCCAAACTTAACCCCATTTCTTACTAAGGAGTGAATATGCATGTCGAAAGTTTAAAGCACCATATCAGTCATTTGACTGAGAGCCATTCAAAACTTGAAAAAGAACTTTTAGTGCTAGAGCAACATCATGAAAATGACACTGTTAAGGCTCAAAACATTAAAAAGAAAAAGCTATTCATCAAAGACGAGCTGGCTCGTTGTAGACTTAAACTATCAGAGATGCTAAAATAAAACACTATGACTCAACCTTTTAAGAAAGCAGTTTGCTTTACAGATATTCATTTTGGTTTACGAAACAATAGTCGTAGCCACAATGACGATTGTGAAAACTTCATCAAATGGATGACGGCTGAGGCTAAAAAAGAAGGTGCAGAAACTTGCATCTTCTTAGGCGATTGGCATAACAACCGTAGCAATATTAACGTAAGCACACTGAACTACACTACATCTAACATCAAGTACCTGTCAGAAAACTTTGAAAAAGTTTACATTATCATGGGTAATCATGATCTTGCTTACAGGGAAAAACGCGAAATCAACTCCTTACCATTTGGCGGCTACTTAGACAATGTTACTCTAGTCAATGAACAATTAACTGTTGGTGACATGACTATTGTGCCATGGCTTGTTGGCAACGAGTGGGAAAAGATGAAGACTCTTAAGAGCCGTTATGTGTTTGGGCATTTTGAGCTTCCACACTTTAAGATGAACGCTATGGTAGAAATGCCAGACCACGGCGGACTCAATGCAGGACACTTCCCCAACCAAGAGCTAGTGTTTAGCGGACACTTCCACAAGCGCCAGCAAAAAGGCAACATCATTTATATGGGAAATTGTTTCCCACACAACTACGCTGATGCATGGGATGATGAACGAGGTTGCATGTTCTTAGAGTACGGAGGCCAACCTGATTTTCGTTCATGGCCAGGTGCGCCTAAGTTTAGAACCTTAACATTGACTCAAGCTATTGATCGCCACGCCGAGTTATTTGATTCGCAGACGTTTGCACGTATTACAATTGATGTAGATATCAGTTACGAAGAGGCAACCTACATCAAAGAGCAGTGGGTAGAAACTTACAATATGCGAGAGTTAAGCCTTATCCCAGGCAAAAAAGAAGAACATGCAACTGAATGGGAAGGCGGAGAAATCCAATTTGAATCAGTAGATGCTATTGTGTTAAATCAGATCCAAGCAATTGATTCTGATGTCATCGATAGACAGATTCTAACAAATATCTATCAAGGACTTACACATTGATTAAATTTAAGAATCTAACAATCAAGAACTTTATGAGCGTGGGTAATGTTACCCAAGGTCTCCGCATGGATCAACATGGGTTGACTCTTGTTCTTGGTAACAATTTAGACTTAGGTGGTGATGGTGCTCGTAACGGCGTAGGTAAAACTACCATGGTTAATGCACTGTCTTATGCTATATATGGCTCTGCACTAACAAACATTCGCAAAGAAAATCTAATTAACAAAACTAATGCCAAAGGCATGTTAGTTACTGTTGAATTTGAAAAGAACGGTGCCAAATATAAAATTGAGCGAGGTCGCAAACCTAACTTGCTACGTTTCCTAGTAGATGACCACGAAGTAAATGAAGCAGGCACAGACGAAGGTGCAGGCGAGAATCGTGTAACACAAGAAGCGATTGAACGTGTTGTTGGTATGAGTGCCGAGATGTTTAAACATCTTGTTGCTCTTAACACTTACACACAGCCATTCTTGAGTCTGAAGGCAAACGAACAGCGAGATATCATTGAAGAACTTCTTGGCATTACACAGCTAAGTGAAAAAGCAGAAATTCTTCGCGAACAAATCAAGCAAAGCAAAGAAAAGATTCGTGACGAAGATGCACGAATCAAAGCACTGCAAGAAAGCAATCAGCGTGTGCAATCAACTATTGACGACCTAGAACGCAGAAGTCGTACATGGGCAAATAAAAAACAAGACGACATTGCGGCTTTTACTGCGGCAATCAATGAACTAGAAAATACAGACATTGAAGCAGAACTAGAAGCACACCGGGCCGTAGCTACGTTTAAAGAAAATGAAAATCGCCTAAAGTTAGCCAATAAAGAATTAGCTGTTCATCAGAGCAATCTCAAGAAGTTGACAGAAGCATATGAGTTGGCAAAGACTAATTTAGAATCAATTGTCGAGCACCAATGCCCAAGTTGTGGTCAAGAGATTCACGATGCCACCCACGATTCGATGATCTCAAAGGCAGAAGATGCACTTGAGCTAATTGAAAAGTCGATTGAAGATGAAAAATTGTTGTTGGATGCCGCAAACAACACCGTTAAGGAAATTGGTACCTTAGGTAATAGGCCTACTACAAAATACTTGAATGTAGAAGATGCCGCGGCGCATAAAAACAACCTAGAAAACATCAAACGCCAACTTGAAACAAAGGTTCAAGAAGATGATCCTTATCAAGAACAAATTGACGCTATGAAGAAAACGGCGCTGGCAGAGGTTAGCTGGGACGAAATTAACAAAGTAAGTAAACTGCTTGAGCACCAAGAATTCTTGCTCAAACTGTTAACAAGTAAAGATTCATTTGTCCGAAAACGCATTATTGAGCAAAATTTAGCGTATTTGAATCACAGATTAAGCTATTACTTGGATAAGTTACAATTACCACACACAGTTTCTTTTAGAAGCGATCTGGAAGTTGATATTAGCCAATTGGGCCAAACTTTTGACTTTGACAATTTAAGTCGCGGAGAAAGAAATCGATTAATTCTAGCACTAAGCTGGAGTTTTAGAGATGTTTATGAAAGCTTTACTGAACCAATGAACTTGATGTTTGTTGATGAACTAGTAGATGCTGGTATGGATGCAGTAGGCATTGATCACTCAATGTCTGTATTAAAATCCATGGGCCGCGAAATGAACCGAAATGTGTTCCTGATCTCACACAGGGACGAACTAGCAGGTCGTGTCAATAACGTGCTTATGGTTGTCAAGGAAAATGGGTTTACCATGCTCGACACTGATACACAAGTAAACGAAATTAATTAAGGAGACATTATGTCAAATCATGAATCGCTATTAGAGCAATTTGAAATCTACAAAGCAGAGAACGAAAAGTTCACAGGCAAGGGCGTTAAAGCTTCTGCCGCACGTGCTCGTAAAGCATTGCAGGAAATGTCTAAAGCAATCAAAGAACGCCGTAAAGAAATTACAGCAGAAAAAGAAGCTTTAGCGGCAAAGTAATATGACATGGTACTATCAAGGTACCATTGTTGAAGAGTTGCCAGAAGATTGTGTTGGTTTTGTTTATTTGATTACTAACAAAACCAACAATCGGAAGTACGTTGGTAAGAAGTTAGCAAAGTTCTCTAAAACAACATACAAAGTTGTTAAACAAAAGAACGGTGTTAAAAAGAAGAAGAAGATTCGCAGTAAAATCGATAGTGACTGGCAAACCTACTACGGTAGTAGTCCAGAACTAAGCAAAGATGTAGAGCTACTTGGTGCAGATAATTTTCATCGAGAAATACTACATTACTGTAAATCAAAATCTGCTTGCTCTTACCTAGAGGCAAAGGAACAATTTGACAGAAAAGTACTAGAATCAACAGATTATTACAATGGACACATTCAGGTTCGTGTACATGGCTCTCATATTTTAGGCAAATTATAACATAACAACGGCTATAACTCACCGACTCACCAGACTAATTAAGTTACTAACACAATTCTCACTTGGCTAATACTCTACGCAATGTAGGCACTCACAGCGATTTCGCAAACTCACTCTATTAGCACATTAAATCCCTTTTAGGTTTAAATTACTACTGATAGGCTTGTGTCGCCGATGTTATGACACCCATAAAACCAGGCACTTGGGTTGCGCTGGGGAAGGAACTTCCGTGCAGTAGCGGAGACTTGTTGTCACTATCCTTGACAGGACGCAATTCATGGCATGAAAAGAATTGACACAAGTATACGAAGGCCAAAAAGAGTAGGCTCTGGTGAACTATTACAACCTACAAGATTACAACGGCAGATTGGTTTGCTTTTGTAGTTTGCGTTATAACAAGACAAGCGTAAAAAGGTACAGCGTAACCGCCTTAACTGTGCAAGCAGTTGCTTAAACCAATGTGACATGGGGGTCTGAGTCAAGACTAAATGTTTTTCTTAGCCGTGGTTTACGGCTAAGTGTGACTGGTAAATCTTAGTCAAGTAATCATTATGTAAGAATCTTGTTAAAAATAAGTTTTTACATCATGTAAGTATCGTTTGACACTTAAACTAAAATAAAAATTCTAGTTCTAAATGAAACTGAATGAGTTGAGCGAAGCGATACGAAATTCAAGGGTGTCGTTAGACACCCGAATAAGAATGAAACATTATCCAAATGCGCTTCTACGAGCTATGCCTTTCTTCCCGTACATTGCATCTGTTCTTTCCTTAATAACATCACTAAGGACTACTCTTTCTAAATAGGTCATCGTCCAGATTTCTTCTGGACTTATTCCTCCCCAAACACTTAATGTTGATATTTCTTTGATTAGGGCTCTTGCCTCGTCTTCGATACTGTTAATATAGCGTTTGATCTTCGCTCTATTAACTCCGAGCATCAAGAGCCTGCGCCGAAAAAACTTGTTGGATCAAAGAGCATATCTGTAGTAAAATCATCACCACAGTATTCGCACTTTACCTTTAGTGTTCGAGTAATACCGTATTCGCCAAAACGTTTTAGTTCTTGATCTAAACGATCAGCACTTGCGCGATCTAGGTTTTTAACCCATTCTGCAATATGAGCACTGTTTGTTACTTCAGTTCCATCTGGTAATGTTACACTGATGATACTTTCTGCTAGAATATCTTGGCTTAATGCTACCAATACTTCATAGCCACGATTTGCGGCATCTGCTTTTTGCTCAACTGTTGCATTTTCGTTAGCTTCTAATGCTTGTAATTGACGCATAGTGTTAAATTGAATGCGTAATAAACGACTTTGTGCTTCAAGTGTATATGGTTTTAGAACTACACGGATACCGGTGCTTAATGTAACAACACCAATATCTTCGGGTATTTCTTTCATAGTTGATAGTATTCCACCTAGCCCAACAGTTACACGTTGACTGCGCCCGTTTGATTCTTCGCAATTATGGTTAACATCTAATTCCATATCATCACCGTAAGACGACATACGCATTGCCACAAGTATTGTATCGATGTCTGGAGCAGGAATTTCATTTACATTTGCAATATCTGGACATACGCTAGACAGCACTTGTTTTAGTGCTTCACCATTTAAAAGCGAGTCTGGATTTTTAAGAGCCATTTCATCACGTGCAGTCATAGGGTAAACTGCAAGTTCATTTGTGTCGCTTAACTTTGGCGGCATCTTATAAAAGCGACCTTTTGATGGCAATTCGACGTATGTTCCAGGTCGGCGATAGTACTGTGCCAGCGGATTTGGTGCCGGCGCTTTAATTGGCTTGTTTAGTGGGTTTTGGTTATCCATGTACTTAATCCTTAACGGTAAATAGGTTCATAGGCCTATTATTGCATAATCGTATTTATGTGGTGTTTTAATGCCTCAAGGACCGTAATTACCAAATGGATGATCAAGAGTTAATTAGAGCCATAGAACGGCTCACAGACAAGATTGAAAGTATGTCTGGAAATCTGGGTCGCGGCACAAGCACTCAACAGCCAAGAAGCCAAACTGGTAATAAAGGCGGTAAAAAAGCGCCACCAAGTCCAGAATTTTCTGAAGCAGAAAAACGTCTAAAGTTTTTAAACAAACAGCTAGAAACTACAGGTAAGCTTACACAAAAAGAATCTAAAGAGCGTGATGATCTTATTAAATCTTTAGGGAAAGAAGACAAAGCACGGCAAGAAAACATCAAAGACATGAAAAACATGTCACAAGGTTTAAAGCGTTTTGGTCGCGATTTGTTAATGGGCAACGGCAGTGTTGCCAGTGCATTTGACTCATTAGGTAGTAGATTAGAATCAAGTAACAGCACTATTGGAAAAGCATTGGGTGGTTTTGCCGCTGGTGTTGGTTTCATGGTTGGTCAGATGCAAAATTTTGCCGAAGATGCACGAAAGCTAGGTGGCTTTGCTGATTTAGGAGCATTCCGTGTTGGCTCAATTCGTCAAGCAAAATTAATGAGTGGACTTGGTGATAGTTTCATCAAAGTAATTGAACAAAGCAGTGGTGGCTTTAAAGCTTTTGGTAAAAACTCACAAGAATCAGTTGAAGCACTTAGCGAATTAGCACGTGGTATGCGTGTTGGTAGTGGTGTTATCAGTAAAACACTAGCAAGAAACTTAGGTCCTGACCTAACAAAGACTATGGACAAAGCCGCAAAACAAACTGCGGCAATGGGCATGACACAAGAAGATCAAGCAAACTTAATGGGTGCATTAAGTTCGACTATTGCGTTAACTGCAAAAAATGAAAAAGAAGCACAGCAAATGATGGTAAAGCAGTATGCTGAAACAACAGCATCTGCAAGAACATTGAGTAATACATTTGGTACCAGTGCAAAAGAAATTATTAAGAGTATTGAAAACTTTAAGAAAAGTACTTCAGGTAAGGCTGCTGAATTACAAGGTGTTAAAGGTGCTGAACAAATTAAACAAGCACTTCAGGCGGCAGGAGTTTCTGGATCCGAAGAAGATTTAAACCGCATGGCCCTGGCACTTGCCAAGGGTCAAACAGGTGCCGCCGCTACGTATGTTTCTCCGGAAAACATGGCAAACTTCCAAGCAGTTGCTACAGCCGCAGAACAAGCACGCCAAGCAGGTGGCGGTGTAGTTACAGCAGAAAATCTTGCACAAGGAATGCAAGGCCAGCGTGGTACATTTGAACAATTAAGCCGAGGCAGAGAAAACTTATTGGCTAAAGGTCAAGAAGGACTAATGGATGCTGGTGTTGCCGCTGGTGTACTGGCTAAGCAACTTGACTTGCAAGCAAGAGCAGCCGCTGGTGATGCAAAAGCACGCGAAGAACTTTCAAAAGGTATTGTAAGCACAACAACCGAAGCGCAAAATATTAAGTCGATGGATAATTTAACTGATTCGTTGAATAGTCTGCGTAACTTTATTATTGGTTTAACCGCTGGAGTTGTAGCATTAACTGGAGCAATTGGAGCAAGTTTAGTAGGTGGCGGCATAGGCGCAATTTTATCAGGTGGCGGGCCAGGTAAGGTTGGTGGCGCACTAAAAGATAAACTAGGCGGAATGTTAGGTGGTGCAAGTAAAGCTGCCGAAGGTGCAAGTAAAGCTGCCGATGTAGCTGGTGCTGCCGGAGGTGCTTCTAATTTAGGAAAATCAATAGCTTCAATTGGTTCTGGTGCAGGGCAAGGTATTGCCAGCTTGTTAAAAGGATTAGGCGAAGGCGCAGGTAAAGGAATTGAAGCAGTAATGAAAGGATTGGCAGCTGGTTTAAGTGCATTTGCCAATCCTAAGATTCTAGTAGGTTCAGCAATATTAGCTGGTTCCATTGCACTTATTGGCTTAGGTGCCGGTGCCGCACTTTGGGCATTAGGTAAAGGCATTGCTTCATTCTCCGAAGGCCTAAAAGCAATGTCTGAAGTAGATGGAAGTAACTTAATATCAGTTGGTGTTGGACTTGCCGCAATAGGTGCAGGCATGGTAGCGTTTACTGCCGGTATGGTGTTAGGAACAGCAGCCGGAGTTATATCAGGTATTGCAAGTTTGTTCGGAGTCAAGAGTCCGCTTGAACGTGTTAAGGAGTTTGTACCTTATGCTGACAAGATTAGTTTACTTGGAACTGGAATTAAAAACTTTGGCGATGGTATAATTTCTATTAGCAAAGGACTAACAAACTTCAATGGAGATGCATTATCATCACTAAAAGACAAGTTACTTGAATTTGCACAAGCAGGTGCAAGTGATGAAGTTAAGTTAACTGCACAATATTTAACAGCCATTGGAAGCGCACTTACAGCAATAGGAAATGCTGGTAATATTACATTACCAACTTCTGCAGATATGACTATTCCTAATGTTTCTGCAGATATGGCCGCATCTCTTGGTCCAAATGAATCAATCGTAAACAAAACTTCTGGATCGGCATTAACACCAGAAGCATTAGAACAATTAATGAGCTATTTGTCTAACATGCAAAATGATTTGGCGGCCATTAGAGGAAACACCCGAGTTGATCCATCGGTTGCTCCGGTTAGATTGACTTAAACGTATAAGGTAAGTAAGCACAATATGTCATGGCGAAAACACTTTAAAATCTGGGAACCAGAAGCTGAGTTATCCGGCAACGGACGATCTGCATCAACTGGATCAACAGCAAAATTTGCTTCTTGGTTACAAGAAGTATATACCGGTCAACCAAACCGCGTTGAGCGTTATACTCAGTACGACCAAATGGATCAAGACTCTGAGATTAATGCCGCACTTGATACTATCGCTGAGTTTTGTACACAGGCTGATAACGAAACAAACTTGCCTTTCCGTATTATGTGGAAGCAAGATCCAACAGAAAGCGAAAGCAAAGTTGTACAAGAAAGTTTAAAGAAGTGGTGCGCTATCAACAAAATGGATCAGCGTATATTCCGTACTTTCCGTTCAGCAATTAAGTATGGCGATCATTTCTTCTTACGCGATCCAGAAACATTTGAACTGTATTGGGTTAACCCAACAGATGTTAAACGTGCTGTAATTAACGAAGCTGAAGGCCGTGCAGTTGAGCAGTATATTATTTCTAACATTCATCCTAACTTTGCCACAAAAGTAGCAACAAAACCAATTGAGAATGTGCAAACATTAGCGTCAACAGCAACTACAAATGCCGCTGGACCGTTTACTAACTCAAGCGGATATGCAAAGCCTGGACAACAAGGTGGCGAAGTTGCTATTGATGGTGAACACGTATTACACTTAACATTGAACGAAGGTTTAGATGCAAGCTGGCCATTTGGTGGCAGTATTTTAGACAGCGTTTTCAAAATTTACAAACAAAAAGAATTGCTCGAAGATGCTATTATTATCTATCGAGTTCAACGTGCTCCGGAACGCCGCGTATTCTATATTGATACAGGTAACTTGCCAGCTCACCAAGCTATGGCATTCGTTGAGCGTGTTAAGAACGAAATTCACCAAAGACGTATTCCAACTCGAGCTGGTGGTAGCACAGCACTTGATGCTAGCTACAATCCGTTATCAATTATGGAAGACTTCTTCTTTGCTCAAACAGCAGACGGTCGCGGATCTAAAGTTGAAGTCTTACCAGGTGGACAAGGCCTAGGTGAAATTGACGATTTAAAATTCTTTACAAACAAGTTGTTACGTGGCCTGCGTATTCCAAGTAGCTATTTGCCAACTGGTCCAGATGATACAGCAGTACAGTTTACAGACGGCCGTATGGGTACAGCTCTTATTCAAGAGTTCCGCTTTAATCGTTATTGCCGTCGATTACAAGGACTTATTGCTCCTTACCTAGACAAAGAATTTAAAACATTCATGAAGCACCGTGGTGTTAATATCGATAGCTCAAGCTTTGATATTGACATGATGGAGCCACAAAACTTCTCTGGTTACCGCGAAATTGAAATTAACAATGCACGTGCCGCAGTGTTTACACAGCTTGCTGAAATTCCTTACTTGGCACATCGCTTTAAGTTACAAAAGTTCTTGGGCTTAACTGACGATGAAATTCTTGAAAACGAACGTTTATGGAACGAAGAAAATGCTGGCACTGAAGCTGCCGCAGCCGAAGAAGGTGCAGATTTTAGCGCAACAGGTTTAAAAGGTCCTGGTGAAAGCGATTTAGATTTAGCAGGTGGTCTGGGAGATTTAGGCGCAACTGAAGGTGAAGGTGCCGAACCAGGCGCCGAAGCAACACCAACAGGTGGGGCCGCGAGCCCAACTCCGCCCGCAACACCAGCCGCTTAATTTCTTAAATTTTGGATAAGTAACGTTATGAGATTCGACGATTTAGTTAAACAACAAGAAGAAATCGAGCAGGAAATTGATCCTGAAGTAGCGTTTTTTGGCGATTTACGCAGAAAACGTCTTACACTTGAGCACGTAAATCGTCTACGAAAAGTGCGAGATTTGCGTGATTATGAGAACAAACAACGACTAGAATTCGTTAAAAAGATGTACGCTAGACCCCCAGCAGTATAAAAGAAAAATCCGCTTTATGCGGATTTTTTAATTTATACCTATACAAAAGTTAATAAAAACTACGTTTTTTCTGCCATTTGACCTTATTTTAAGTGTGCCTTCTGTAAGTAGTTATTGGTACAGTACGCACCTGTGTGTGTACCCCTTAGCGCAAGGAGACATATAAATGAGTAAAACGGTTCTCGAGCAAGCATTAGACCATCTTCTAAATAAAGAAGAAGATAAAGCTTCTGCATTGCTACATGATTACTATGTTGGCATTGGTCGTCAAGTCTATGAAGACATTATGGCTGATGACATCAACTTCGAAGACGAAGAATTAAACGCAGTTACTGACGCTGTTGAAGAAGTCGAATCAGACTTAACAGAACAAGGTGATGAAGAAGCCGAACCAGAAATGGATGCCGGTGATGAAGAAGCTACAGATGACCTAAGTGCAGAGCTTGGTGCAGAAGAAGCCGCTCCAGTTGACGCTGAAGCCGCTGATGTAGCAGATGCAATGTTAGACGTTGAATCAGCATTAGCTAAACTAAAAGCTGAATTTGAACAAATGGTTTCAGGTGAAGAAGAAGCACCAGAAGCTGAAGCAGAATTAGGTGCAGAAGAAATGACTGGTGAAGAAATGCCAGAATCAATTGAAGAATCTGCAGAATTAACAAAAGTAGCTACTCCAGACAATGGTGACAAGGCTGATGAAAAACGCAGTCCAGTAGCAGGTAAGAACCCAGTAGGTGCTCGTCCAGCAACAAAATTTGGTGGTGGTAACGAAGCAGGCGGTACAGCTCCTAAAGCACAAGATATGGGCGGTACAACAAAGCCAAATCTCAGCAAAGTTTCTAAGGGTTAATACATCATGAACCTACAGCCACTACGTGAAAATTTAACATTCGATCAAGCAGGCATGGTTGTTGAAACCAAAGAGTCTGCCAGTGGCGGTAAGGATCTCTACATGAAAGGCGTCTTTATTCAGGGTGGTGTACGCAATCACAATCAGCGTGTATACCCTGTTAATGAAATCGCTAATGCTGTAGAGAGCATTCGTAAACGATTAGATAGTGGATTCTCAGTGCTAGGGGAAGCAGATCATCCAGACGATTTGCAAGTAAACATTGACCGTGTAAGTCATATGGTTACTGAAATGTGGATGGATGGTCCAAATGGTTATGGTAAGTTAAAACTTATCCCTACCCCAATGGGAAACATTATCAAAACATTACTTGAAAGTGGTGTTAAATTAGGTGTTAGCAGTCGAGGATCCGGCAACGTTACTGAATCAGGTGATGTGTCGGATTTTGAAATTGTAACTGTTGACGTTGTTGCACAACCAAGTGCTCCAGAAGCCTATCCTACACCAATTTACGAAAGAGTAATGGGAAATCGTCGACGTGCCGCTCTAATGGATGTGGCCTACGCGGTGAACCACGATCGGTCCGCACAAAAACATCTTGTCAATGAAGTTTCAAAATTCATTGCAAGTTTAAAGAAAGTCTGAGGAGATTACTATGAGTCAATTTACAGAAATGTTAGGTTCAGTGGTTCTTTCCGAAGAGGTGCGCGATAATATCAACGCCGCTTGGGAAAAACACTTAGCCGAAAGTCGTGAAGAAGTAACGGCAGAATTACGTGAAGAATTTGCTACACGTTACGAGCACGACAAAGGTCAACTTATCGAAGCTATGGATAAGTTAATGCAAGATACAATCACAGCTGGTGCGACAGAACTAAAAGCACTACGTGAAGAAGCAGTAGCTCAGCGTGTTAAGTATGCTGCCAAGATCAAAGAAGATGCCGCTTTATTGCAAAAGTTAGTAACTGAAACTCTTGCAAAAGAAATTAGCGAACTTCGTTTAGATCGTACAGCACAGAAATCCGCTATTGCACAGCTTGAAGAATTTGCTTTACGCAAACTAACAGGCGAACTAAGCGAATTGCACGAAGATCACAAGAAACTAGTAGACGCCCGCGTTAAATTAGTTGCAGAAGGTCGTAAAGCAATTGAAGAAACACGTTCAGCATTTATTAAGAAAGCAAGTGAAAAAGTTAACGCTTTAGTAACTGAGTCTTTCAAGAAAGAAATGTCACAACTTAAAACTGACATCCGCGAAGCAAAAGAAAACAACTTTGGTCGTAAGATCATGGAAGCTTTTGCCGCAGAATTTATGGCAAGCAAGTTTGCAGATGGTACAGCCGTTAGCCAACTTAACCGTAAAATCAGTGAAATTCAAAATCAACTATCAGAGGCTCAGCAAGAAATTGCAAAGAAAGAAACTATTATTAGCGAGTCGCTTCGTCGTCAGCGCATTGCGGAAGATCAAGCACAGCGAGTTCGCGTAATGCAAGAATTATGTGCGCCATTGTCTAAAGACAAGCGTAGCATTATGGAAGAATTGTTAGAAAGCACAGAGACATCTAAGCTAAAAGACCAATTCCAAAAGTTCTTGCCATCAGTCCTTAACGAAGAAGTTCGTCGTGAGAAGAAACAATTAGTTGAAGGACAACAATCGCAGAAGACTGTGATTACTGGTGACAAATCAGCTCAAGCTGAAACAGTTGCCCCAGCCGAAGCGGATGAAACTATCCAACAACTTCGTAAACTCGCTGGTATAAAGATTTAATTTAGGAGACATAAAAATGTCACAAGCTCTATTTGAAAGCAAAAATTGGGCCGCTACTAAGGAAGCCCTTGTAGAAGGTCTAAGTGGTCAACGTAAGACTACAATGGAAGTATGTTTAGAAAATACTAAAAAGTATTTGTCTGAAAGCGCAACAGCTGGTGCAACAGCCGCTGGTAACGTTGCTGTATTAAACAAGGTGATTCTTCCAGTTATTCGCCGTGTTATGCCAACAACAATCGCTAACGAATTAGTTGGTGTTCAGCCTATGCAAGGTCCAGTTTCTCAGATCCACACTTTACGTGTGCGTTATGCAGAAGCCGCAACTGAAGCTACAGGTGCTGGCGCAGGTGATGTAATCGGTGGTGCAGTTAGTGCCGGTGACGAAGCACTAAGCCCATTCAAGATCGCTCAACAGTACTCAGGTGCTGCCGACGGTCGTGGTGCCGCAACAAGCGCATTAGAAGGCGTTGGCGGTAAGAAGATGAACATCCAGATTCTAAAAGAAACTGTTGAAGCTAAGAGCCGTAAGTTAAGCGCACGTTGGACATTTGAAGCCGCTCAAGACGCACAAGCCATCCACGGTGTTGACGTTGAAGCTGAAATCATGGCCGCACTTGCACAAGAAATTACAGCTGAAATTGACCAAGAAGTTATTGGTTCTCTAATCAACTTAGCTGGTTCAGCTTTCGCAACATACGACCAGTCTGGTGTTTCTGGTCAAGCCAACTTCGTTGGTGACCAACACGCCGCTTTAGCAGTATTGATCAACCGTGCCGCTAACGACATCGCCGCACGTACACGTCGTGGTGCTGGTAACTACATCGTTGTAAGCCCAACAGCATTGACAATTCTTCAATCTGCTACAACATCTGCTTTCGCTCGTACAACAGAAGGTACATTCGAAGCTCCAACAAATACAAAGTTTGTTGGTACATTAAACAGCTCAGTTCGCGTTTATGTAAACCACTATGCTAGCGATGCCGCTCCAGTTCTAGTTGGTTACAAAGGTGCTAACGAGATGGATGCTCCAGCATTCTACTGCCCATACATTCCATTAATGAGCAGTGGTGTTGTTCTTGATCCAGCAACATTCGAGCCAACAGTGTCATTCATGACACGTTACGGTTATGTTGAGTTGTCAAACACAGCGTCTTCTCTAGGTAACGCTGCCGACTACGTAAACACAATCGCTATCGATAGCTCAACATTAAGCTTCATCTAATCCACGATTAGATTTAGTTTAAATCAAGAAAAGGGCTGGTAACAGCCCTTTTCTGTTGGGTACTAAGTATAGATATGTTTACAAATATGCAAACTCGTTTGGAACGTGCATCGCACTGTCAAAAGTGCGAATTTTATAGGCGTTCAATTAAACAATGTACAATGTGTGGTTGTTTAGTAAACTTAAAAGTAACAATAGCAAGCTCAACTTGTCCAGTTGGCAAATGGGGAGAAGCAGAAGCTGGTAACGATCTAATGGCTGAAATTTCTAATAAGGTACAAGCCTTCTTTAAACCAAAAAGTTGAGCCTCCTGGTAAATAGCTCAGAGGAGGCCCAATATGCCAAAGTTAGAAGATTATGACGACACAGGCGCACATGCGCCATTAAGCCCTAAAGTCCAAATGAACATCGATGCAAGAGTTGCAGCCGGTGGTTGGAGTTCAGCTGACGAAGCCGCAAAAACAAAAGCCGTTGCAGATGCGGCCGCACAAGTAGCAGTACAAGGTGCTACAAATACATTAGCAGTTGACGATAAATTTGGTAATTTTATTAACAGTAAATGGCGCCCAATGATGGCGTTCATTTATATGATTACAGTTACTTGCGATTTTGTATTATTTCCAATTCTTTGGAGCTTATTACAAGCATTACAAGGCGGACAAGTTACAAGTCAGTGGAGCCCATTAACATTGCAAGGTGCAGGATTGTACCACATTGCAATGGGTGCCGTACTAGGTTTAGCCGCATACGGACGTAGCCAAGAGAAAATTGCAGGTAAATCTTAATGTCTATTAAGACCAATCACTCACAAGAGTCTTTAGCACCAGAATCTGGTGTTTTAAAAGTTGAGGCAACAGGCGCGGTTGCATTGCCAGTTGGTGATGCCGCCGAACGCCCAGCAGTGAGTGCCGCTGGTTACATTCGTTTTGCTGAAGATATTGTTAAACCAGAATATTATGATGGTAATAACTGGCAAACGATTACAAATAAAGAGTACGTTGATGCAAGGGTAACAACAGCAGGGGCGGCACTAGCAAACGCTATTGCCGAACTATCGCTTGATAGTTTAACAGACGTGACAGTTACTGCACCATCTGATGGGCAAGTACTTGCATATGATGTTAATCTTGGACAATTTAGAAGTCAAACACAAGCACTAAGTCCGGTTACCAGAACTTTCACCGGTGATGGTACAACACTTAATTTTGATATTATAACCGCAGTAAGTTCTGTTAACAACCTAGTTGTAACAGTCAACGGTATTCAGCAGGAACCGTTTTACAGTTACACTATTATTAACGGAAACATTGTTAGTTTTGACGAAGCACCAGAAGCAGGCGATAGAATTCAAGTTAGAATTTTAAGAAGCACTGTTTCAAGTGATCGTCCTCGTCCTAAGGTAATAGGCGTTAGTTACGGAAACATTGCACAATTTACTACAATTACCATCACAGCAACCGACATAACGTATGGCACTGGTGCAAGAATTGGTTCAACACCAATTACAAGAATAGATTATCCAACTGCAAATTCAATGCAGTTGATGGTAGAAACAAGTCAAGTAGGTGGCCCGCTGTGGAATACGCCACAAGACTTAACCCTAGTTGATACTAGCGGTAATGAGTTTGTCTTTACAAACTTAATAAACTTTGGGGCGTCTAAACCTTATTGGACAGATTCAAATTCCTATATAGGAAGTTTTTCCGGTGGAGACACTGTTAATTTTACACTTGGTGTAAATAATGCTACAAGCATTACAATTGATCCAGCTTATGCTGGTGAGTCTGCTATACCTTGGTTATCAATTAGCGGAAATAGTATCGTAGGAACTGCTCCTCAAAACAGTAGCCCTAGTCGATACGAACTTAAAATTACGGCTAGTAACGGTAGCGTTAACATAACGAAAAACTACTGGTTACTGGTTATTTAAAACTATCTTCTGAACGTTGGGTAGCACCAAACTTAAAAATGCTAAGTCGGATTTCAGTAGAAATCCATAAAGAGGATAAAAACAATGCCTATTATTAAAGCAAGATCGAGTTCGATTATCAACTCAGTTGACTTGCGCGGTACACCAACAGCACCAACAGCTGAAGACAACACCAATACCACGCAGATTGCTACTACTGCATTCGTAGCAAGAGAAGTTAGCGATTTAGTTAATTCAGCACCACAAGTATTAGATACACTTGCTGAGTTAGCCGCAGCCATTAACAATGATGAAAGTTTTGCATCTACAGTTACTGGTCTTATTGCAGAAAAGGTTGCCTTAGCTGGCGACACTATGACTGGTTTCTTAACATTAAGTGCAGACCCAGTAAACAATTTACATGCCGCAACAAAGCAGTATGTCGATGATAACATCACTTCTATTACTATTTCAAGTACAGACGATGTACCTGAAGGTTCTATCAACTTGTACTACACAGATTCTCGTGTACGTGCAGGTGTTAGCTTAACAAGTGATAACACAACAGTATTAGATTATGACAGCACCACTGGTATCTTTACATATAATCACCCAACAAGTGATGGTATCTTAGAAGGTTCTACCAACTTATACTTTAGCCAAACACGTGCAAGAGAATCTATTTCTGTAAACACAGATGACAACAGCATTTTAGATTACAGCCAGTTAAACGGTACAATCTCTTGGACAACACCAGACACAGACAAGATTGTAGAAGGTTCTACAAACTTATACTTCACCACTGCTCGTGCTCGTAACAGCATTAGTGCTGGTTCAAATATCAGCTACGACAGCGCAACTGGTATTATTAGCACATTAGCTAATGTTGAATCTGTAAATGGTCAAACAGGTGTTGTTGTACTTGACACTGACAATATTGATGAAGGTAGTGCAAACTTATACTTCACAAATGCTCGTGCCCAAGGTGCAATTAGTTTAACAACTGACAATTCAAACATCTTATCATATAACAATGGTACTGGTGCATTTACATTTGTAACACCAACTACAGATGCAATCAGCGAAGGCGCAAATAATCTATATTATACAGATTCACGTGCCCGTGCATCAATTAGCGCCAGCGGTTGGGACAATTTAAGCTACAACAGCTCAACTGGTGTAATCAGTATTACTGCACCAAGCACAGACGATGTATCAGAAGGCACAAACCTTTTCTATACAGATGCTCGCGCTCGTTTAGCAGTTAGCGCATCAGATGCAGGCGGCGATGGCTCTTTTGCATACGACAGTGCAACAGGTGTATTCACATATACTGGTCCAAGTTCATCAGAAGCACGTGCTCATTTCAGCGCATCTTCTAATACTGGTATCACATATGACAGTGCAACTGGTAACTTTGCTTTAGCAAGTGTTCCAAATAGCTCATTGTCAAACAGTGATGTTACAATCAATGGTTACACAGTAGCACTTGGTGGCAGTACAACACTAGATACAGATGATGTTAGCGAAGGTTCAAGCAACCTTTACTACACAGATGCTCGTGCTCGCGCATCTATTAGCGTAACTGACACATCTGGTGCTTTAACTTATAACAGCTCAACTGGTGTTATTTCTTTTACAGCAACTTCTATTGTTGCTAGCGTTAACGGCGAAACCGGTGATGTAGTACTTGACACAGACGATATCGATGAAGGCGTAAACAACCTTTATTATACATCAACTCGTGTTAAGAGTGAATTAAGTGGTGGAACAGGCGTTACTTACAATAGTTCAACTGGTGAGTTCAGTATTGGTCAAGCAGTTGGCACAACAGACGACGTTACATTTGCTGACGTTGTAGTTACTGGTGACTTAACAGTACAAGGTACACTAACAACAATCAATTCAACAACAGTTGACATTGCTGACTTGAACTTAACAGTAGCCGCTGGTGCAACAACAGCCGCAGCCGCTGACGGTGCTGGTTTAACTGTTGATGGTGCAAATGCAACATTAACATACGCTTCTGGCACAGATTCATGGAATCTAAATAAAGACGTTATTGTTACAGGTGATGTAACAGCAACAACTTTCATTGGTGATGTAACTGGTGATGTAACTGGTAACCTAACTGGTAACGTAACTGGTAACGTAACTGGTAACGTAACTGGTACAGTGAGCGATATTAGCAACCACGATACCGACGATGTTGCTGAAGGTGTTACAAATCTATACTTCACTGATGCCCGTGCCCGTAATTCAATTAGTGTTACAAATGCAAGCGTTTCAACTTTAGGCGACAACATTGCATACGATAGCGCAACTGGTGTAATTACATACACAAGTCCTTTCTTAAGCGAATTGCGTGCCTTAGTTAGTGCAACCGATGCAGGTGGTGATGGCTCATTCAGCTACGATCAAACTACTGGCGTATTCACTTACACAGGACCAAGTGCATCAGAAGCACGTGCCCACTTTGGCTCTACAAGTGCAACAGGTATCACTTACGATAGCGCAACAGGTATTTTTGCATTAGCAAGCATTCCAAACAGTTCACTTACAAATAGTGATATCACTATTAACGGCTATGCTACAAGCTTAGGCGGTTCAGTAACATTGAACACAGATGATGTAAGTGAAGGTACAAATCAGTACTTTACTAACACACGTGCTCGTAGTGCTGTTAGTCTAACAACTGACAACCAGGATGCATTAAGTTATGACAGTTCAACTGGTACATTTACATTCAGTATTAGTTCTGTAGATACAGATGAGATTGCCGAAGGTGCAAGTAATTTCTACTTCACAACTGCTCGTGCTCGTAACAGCATTAGTGCTGGTTCAAATATCAGCTACGACAGCGCAACTGGTATCATCAGCTCATTAGCTAACGTTGAGTCAGTGAATGGTCAGACAGGTATTGTTGTACTTGACACTGATAACATTGACGAAGGTTCTAATAACCTTTACTTCACCGATGCCCGCGCAAGAGCCGCAGTAACTTTAACATCAGACAATACTGATATTCTTGATTACAACAGCGGTACCGGCGCATTTACATTTGTAACACCAACTACAGATGCAATCAGTGAAGGTTCAACAAACTTATATTACACAGATGCACGTGCCGATGCTCGTATTGCAGCCGCAAGCATTGGTGACTTAGGTGATGTTGATACAACAGGTCTACAAGACGGTTACACACTTGTTTGGAGTACTGTTGAACAGCAATGGGTTCCACAAAACGTTGCAACAGTTTCAACAAACTTAAACTTTACAGGTGATGGTACAACAACTGCGTTTAGTACAGGTGTTGAAGTAACTTCAATTGACAATACTCAAGTTTATATTAACGGTTTGATTCAAGCCCCAACATATTCTTACACATTGTCAACAGTTGATGGCGTAACAAGCATTGTTATGACAGAAGCTCCAGAAGCAAACGACTATATTATGATTCGTGTAGTTGCGGTATCAAGCTTAACAGCTGGTGGCGTCCTAAACGAAAACAGTGTAGTTGATGGTGGTACATTCTAATTAACGTAAGTTAGCTAGAGTATAAAGGGCATAGGTTAACTATGCCCTTTTTTGCTAAATACATCATCGCAAATGCGTTTTAGGATTCAATAATGCCAATTTTTAGAGGTAAGCCCCTTGTTAGCTCTGCATCTGACTATAAAGACAGTGTTAGGGTGGCCTTACGTAGCAACTTAAATCTGTTAGCTAATGTTACAGTTATCGACGGGGTTACACTAAACGACAAAGATCGTGTATTGTTGGCCGGTCAAAATCTTGCATCTCAAAACGGCATTTATACTTGGTCAAATTCAACCAGCCGTTTAACTCGTGCAATTGACGCCGATTCTTCTGTAGAACTAAGTCCCGGGTCTAGAGTTTATGTTGAGGAAGGAACCACACATGCAAAAACTACGTGGATTCTAATTACAACAGGATCTATTTCTATTGGTACAACAAGTTTAATATTTGCAAAAGAAAGTCGCCTTGGACCAGTTGACAATTCCGGGACATATGGTGCGGCGAATAAAACGCTAATTGTAACACTCGATGAAACAGGGGTTATTAACAGTATAAGCGTAATTGATATTGATGTGGATGGCGGAACCTACTAATACTAGTGTATAGTATTCCTTATTAAAACGGGCCTAAGGGCCCGTTTATTATTGGTCCAGCTAAATAACAGAGGAACGGCGAAACCGATCATTTCGCATAAACAATCCTAGGAGTATATACTCAAAATGGCCAATCAAATCATTTTAAAACGTAGTTCTACGCCAAGCAAAATCCCTACAACTGCTCAGCTAGAACTAGGTGAAATCGCTATCAACACATATGACGGTAGAATTTTCATCAAGAAAGACAATGGTACACCAGCAGTCGTAGAAATCGGTGGTGTAACAAGCGTTAACAGTCAAATCGGTGCAGTAGTAATTGACACAGATGATGTTAGCGAAGGTAGTACAAATCAGTACTTTACAACAGCACGTGCTCGTGCTAGCGTAAGTGCAGGAACAGGTATCAGCTATAACAGCTCAACAGGTGTTATTAGTACAAGTCAAAACGTAAGCACAGCAGGTAGCCCAACATTTGCAGGCTTAACATTAACAGGTGGTATTAGCAGTATTGCTGGTAGCATTATTCCAAGCGCAGATATTACATATGACTTAGGTAGTCCAGATAAGCAATGGCGAGACATATACGTTGGTCCAGGCTCTTTATATGTTAACGGACAAAAGGTTCTAGAAGACAATTCTGGTACAATTACATTTACAGCTGATGCTGACCAAAATATTCGTATTACAACAGTTGGTGCTGGTGTTTTACAATTAGGTTCTAGCACAACAAACATTAACGTTGACGGTACACTACAAATTGCTAGCGGTAAGAATATTACCGACAGCGCAGGTGTAGAAGTTAACTTTGGTGACAATATTGACATGAACAACAACAAGATTGTTGGTCTAGGCGCACCAAGTGCTAATACAGATGCCGCAACTAAGAAATATGTTGACGACTCCGTTAACGCAATCAGCACAAGTTCTATTACACAAGGTAACAGTAATGTTACTGTAACAGATACAGGTACAGGCACAGTAACAGTAACAGTTGACGGCTCAACAGCACTAACAGTCACATCAAGCGGTGTGGTAATTGCTGGTAACATGACAGTTGAAGGCACAACTACAACAGTTAACTCTAACACAGTTTCTATTGCAGACAACATTGTTACATTAAATAGCGATGCAACAGGTACTCCGACACAGAACGCTGGTGTTGAAGTTGAGCGTGGTGATGAAGCTAACGTACAACTACGTTGGAACGAAGGTTCTGATAAGTGGACATTTACTAACGATGGTGCAGTTTACCATCCAATGGCAGTTAATACAGACGACTTAACTGAAGGTTCTACTAACCAATATTTTACAACTACTCGCGCTCGTAGCTCAGTTAGTGCAAGCACATCAACAGGTGTTGCGTATAATAGTACAACAGGTTTAATTAGCTTGGGTTCTATTCCAAATAGCTCACTTGCAAATAACAGCATTACAATTAACGGCACAGCGGTAGCGTTAGGTGGTACACGTACATTTGACACTGATGCAGTTAGCGAAGGTTCATTAAACCTTTACTTCACAAACACTCGTGCTCGCGGAGCAGTAAGTGCCACAGCTGGAACAGGTTTAAGTTACAACAGTTCAACTGGTGCATTTAGTTTAGCAAGCATTCCAAATAGCAGTCTTGCTAACAGTACAATTACAATTGGTGGCAGAACTCTTACATTAGGTGATAACACTTGGCTATCAACATATGAAATTGTTGAAGACTCAAACTTATACTTCACCGATGCTCGTGCAAGAGCCGCGTTAAGTGCAGGATCTGGCATTTCTTACAACAATACAACTGGTGTTATCAGTGCTGATACAAGCGTAATGGCTACCAAGTCATACGTTGATTCAGCAGTAGCTGGTAAAGATAACACAGATGAAATCACAGAAGGTACAACCAACAAGTACTTCACTGATGCTCGTGCAAGAGGTGCTTTAAGTTTCACAGCAGGTTCAGGTGCATATAATAGCACAACCGGTGTCATTACTATTCCTACAAACACCAATCAACTAACAAACGGTGCAAACTTTGCAACAACAAGTTACGTTGACAGTGCAGTAGCTGGTAAAGATAACACAGATGAAATCACAGAAGGTACAACTAACAAGTACTTCACAGATGCTCGTGCAAGAGCCGCAATCAGCGTAAGTGGTTCATTAAGCTATAACAGCTCAACTGGTGTTATTTCTTACACAACACCAAGCACAAGCGGTATTAGCGAAGGTACAAACTTGTACTACACAGATGCTCGTGCAAGAGCCGCAGTTAGCTTTACAGCGGGTAGTGGTGCATACAACAGCTCAACTGGTGTATTCACAATTCCAACAAACACTAACCAACTGACAAACGGTGCTGGTTTCGTTACAAGTTCTGGCGTTACAAGCATTGCAACAAGTAACGGTATTAGCGGTGGCACAATTACTTCAACAGGTACATTGAGCCTAAGCGGTACATACACAGGTACATGGGCAGTTACTGGTGCTATTACAGCGACCGGTGAAGTTACAGCTTACTACTCTGACGCAAACTTGAAGAAGGACATTGTAGAAATTACAAATCCTATCGAAAAGGTAATGAGTTTACGCGGTGTAACATTCCGTCCAAACGAAACAGCGTTAGCATTGGGCATCACCGATAAAGAAGAGGTTGGTGTAATCGCGCAAGAAGTTGAAGCAGTATTACCACAGTTGGTAACACCTTCTGCATTTGCTGGTTACAAGACTGTTAAGTATGATAAGTTAACAGCATTATTGCTCGAAGCAGTAAAAGCTCAACAGCTACAAATTGACGCTTTACGAGCAGAAATTGCAAAGTTGGGTGGTTCGGCTAAAACAGAACTTTAAGATCTGGTAACTAGATAGGAGACTAAATTATGGCAATCCTTCCAGCAACTGGATCACAAAAAAGTTTTGGACGAGTACGAAGAGGTTATAGCAACCAGGCACCGGCCGCAGGCCAAAACATTAGCTTGCGTGGTACACTTGGTGCATACCTTGGTATTTCGTCAGGTTCTATTAGTTTAAGCCAGACGTTTGGTGGTCGTACAACACCTTACAACGACCAATAACATATCGGTTGGAAAGAAAAGGGCTTCGGCCCTTTTCTTTTGGATAAATTTTCTAAGTAACTATAGATACATACGTATAACAAGGAGTCACTTTATGTCACTTACACAAAACGAAATTTTAAATAATACCAGAGGGGTCTTAAAACAAGTACCTTTTCGAACAAACTTTGAGAGAGAAAATTTTCTTTACGGATCCCATAGCGGCCCTAGACTACTAGTAGCACTTTGTCAAGATATTGAATTCTTAAACGGCGAATACAATCGTGTTGTTAACGAATGGGAAAAAGCTTCACTCCTAGAAGAGATGAATATTATCAATGCAAAAATCATTGAGCTACAGCAAGAAATTGGTGCAGATGTAAGAAAAGCAATTGAAGATGATGAACCAAAGTTTTGGGTTGAAGAACTAGCACGCAAGGCTGCAATTGAAGCACTATGTCAAGAAGTTACTTCGGCTAATATGGAACAGATGTTAAAACTTCCCGCAGAGCTGTACGAAGAAACAATTACCAAGTGCCAAACATTCTTGAATGTTATCAATAAAACAACAAGACTAGCAGAAAGAAAAGCAAACACAGCAAACGTGCCGTCAACCGAAGGCGAATAATGTTTGGCCGATCATCTCGGACTATTTTAGACAGACCACCTGCTCTAAGTGAGCAGGTTGTAATCTGTGTTCCGACCAATGGCATGGTACATGCCATGTTTACATATTGTTTAGTAAATGCAATCAGGTATACCGAAGCACATGGTATACCTGTTGTGCTAGAAATGGACGAAGGTACAGTACTAAGCAATCAGCGACAATTATTATCCGACCTAGCAATCGATGATCATTATGCAGATCATATTATGTGGCTTGACAGCGACATGACATTTCCTGAAGATGTAATTATCAGATTATTGGAACACAAAAAAGAAGTAGTTTGTGCAACCTACTCTAAAAGAGTGGAACCTTTTCATGCTACGGCATTTTACAATATAGATCCTGTAGAGCCTGTTGATACAGAAGGACATGGATTAGTTCCAGTAAAGTATTCGGGCATGGGGTGTATGTTAGTAAAGGCAAGCGTAATTGACAGTATGCCTAGTCCACACTATCCACTAAAGTGGCATGCTACTAGCTCAACTTGGCATGGAGAAGATATGGGATTTTGCGACTTGTTACACGATAACAATATTCAATTGTATTGTGATTTAGATCTTAGTCGAGAGATTGGCCATTTAGGGCGACAAGAATTTCGATTGAATCAGGCAAACTAACAAAGAAGCCGCACCATCGATTTAGTTTTTTAAGATTGACACTGGCAGAAATTTGGTATTCTGGGTAGTCATCAACTGCTAGTACACTACGCATTAATGCGCCATCAATAACTGTGCTTTTTACCAAGTTTGTTTTTAGTGTTTCGTCCTTTATTGCACTTTGTAACAAAGGATGATACCACATTTCTTCATTTATAAGTCTGCGTAATTCTAAATACCAACGCTCAGTGTAGCAAACCGAGTCTTTGTAAAGTTTATTAAGGAGTGGGTTGTTAAGCCATGGTGCCCAGCAAGACTGATAGTGTAATTGGTGATGTGGCCCCGAATACGGTTGTTGTTGTTGTTTTGGCGGACTTTTAATTACTCTTAACATCATCTAACAAACCTTCAAGTGCATCTCTAAATCCGCGACTGTTAAACATTTTAGCGGTATTTCTATGCAACGGTTGCGGCCAGTTCCACATGTCAACCCAGCAATAACCTGCGCTCTCAGAATCAATTTGCGGGACAAATTCATCTTCGCACAATATCAAGTAACTAACGTGTCTAAACCTCTTATCACGTGTAGTAAAAGTATATACATGACTCATAGCAATAGTATTAGGTACGCCAGGAAATCCAAGTTCTTCGCAAAGCTCTCGCTTTAGGCCTTCTAGGTCTCCTTCATCAGTATTTAACTTTCCACCCCAAATTCCCCAGCACATACCGTGAGTTTCTTCAGGACTACGAAGTTGCATCATAGCCCTACCTGTTTTTTTACTAACGATAATTGCCCCTACTGCTCTCATAATCTATTAGTTAGTTAACAATACGCCAGTACCCTTGCTCGAATAAGCCTTCAACAGCTAGCACCCAATCTGTGCCAGTGAAGTACAATTTTTTCATAGTGTTGGCATTTGTTGTGTACGCACTTGTTAATACAGCACTTGCATCAAAGCTAACAATCCAATCGCTACCGTTGTATTCAATAATATCATTAGCATCAGCCGCTACAGTTCCCCATAGTCCGCTTTGTATTACTGAGTTCGTTAACAGATATCTTTGCCCCATTGCAGGCGCTGGTATATTGCCGTTGCCAGGATAACCCTTAGTTGGATCAACAATGCCATTGATCATGGTAATTGTATCATTTGGTAAAGTACCGCCATCTAGTGTGTAGCTTAAAACGTTTGGATTGCCAACAACAGATGATACCTTCAAAATAATTTCATTAACATCATCAATTTCGCCAAGCTTTAAACGTATTTCAGTGATGCCGTTGTTTAGCCCGCCATAGTTCTGGAAATGTTCTTTCCAACTTAGTAGTTCGCCGGTTCCGCTATTAGGATCAACTGGACTGTTAGTTCTGGATAACAACTGAATATAATCTTCTGTGACTTTAATGTGTCGATCTTCGAATGTAATCCATCTACGACTTTGGAAATTATCGTTTAAAACAATGTTATCAATAACACCATCATAACCGTTGTTTGCACCAATTTGATTTAAAATGCTATGAATGAGAACCTGACGTTTTACTTTAGCAGGTGGTGTTAAGAATATTGGTAGCTGGAAGATTAAACTTGCAACATCAATGATGTCATCGGTTCCTTGTGGAATGCTACGTGCAGTCCACGTAATGTTAATAAGCTCTACAACAGCCAAGCTAGTCCAGTCGTATGGATTTTGACTGCTTTGTAAGTTAACACTTGGGTTAAACAATAGCAAGATCTGTTCTAGCAACTGTAATTTCTGTTCTGTGTTACTTGTCCAAATGTCTACGTTAATAGTTAAATCATAAGGAATAGGTGCATGTCGATCTAAACTATATGTTTCGCCAACTGCGTCTTGGTAAGTCTCAGCATCTTCGTCGTAGGCCTTTTCGTATATCTGAACGCTGTCTTGGAAAGTTGGACTAATTCTACGTTCTGCATTTGGTAACAGTTCTGCAATGTAGCAACTAATAGCAGGTACACTCAGTAAAGTATTTTCGCTGTTTTTACGCAAAATATGTTGACTCATGCGAGTAGTATCGCCATAACGAACAGGCACTTGATGGTAATAATCATTACCTGCGGCATCTTTGCCCATCTGAACTGAGAAGCCGCCAAACAGTCTCATAAACTGCAATAACCAGCGCCTTATTTGTTTGTCATAAAAGTATTGTTGTGACATTAATTATCTGCCTTTGGTTTAGTAAACACTTTGCTCAGCGGCTGTCGCTGATCTACCGGCGACTTTGTTGAGCCTGCATTGTTTGAACTTGTTAACTTTGTGTTGTTTACATATCCACTAGCGTTAAGTGTAGCAGTCTTCCAGTCGCCTTGAGAGACGTTGTCCATTACTCTATGCCAACGGTTCCCGCGATAAACAAATAGTCTTTGTGGGTTAAAGTCCATACGTATAAACAAGTCACCTTGTGTTGGATTGCTAGGGAAAGTTATTCCGTTTGGCACACCTGTTGTGTTTCCTTGCGACGCTTCGTATTCTGTTGTGTTAACAGTAATGCTAGATTTACCGCTGCCATCAAACCCAACGATTGTAGGTGTGTACGAGTTTGCATTTATTTCAGGATTATTGTAACCAGCGCCAGGTGTTACTACTTCGGCACTTGCGATTATTGCATTGCTGATTTCCATTTCTTTCTGATAAGTGCTTAACGCATTTTTTAAACTTTCTTCGTCTTGTGGATCACCTAGTATGCTTCTGTATTCTTGTGCATCATTGATTGGGGAAACTTTAATACGCCACAGGTGCGGCCACCAAGTTGGACCAAATCCTTCTGCGGCACGACTGGCATCTTGTACAGCATAAAACTTGTTAATGCTTTTTGCATTGGCATCTAACAACAAGTCGTCATTCAAGTGTGGTAACTCGATTACGTCACCGGCCATAAGTTTGCGACCCAAGCGTTCAACCATTTCATTTGTATGGAATGTAATAAACAGCGTATCAGCATTTAAGAACAGACCAAACTGACTCAAATCAAAGTCTTGGTCGCTTACATTGTAAGTTCCTCGCAATTCGTATACAGTTGTATCATATACACGATCTCGGTTCTCCAGGAACAACAGATCCTGAATGTCCATTTCGTTAATTTCGCCCTTTGCGGCCAAGTTAGGCTTAGCCGGATCAGACCCATCTTCAACGGCAGCTGGTCCAAGATATTTGTGGACCAAAATAGTGGTGCCGCCTGCCCCCACAGCTTCGCGGATGATTCGGTCCTGATAGTGGAAATCGCTAGTTTTAGCGTTTTTCCAAAGTGATATTTTTGGCATATTTTTCCCGGGGCAAAACTCTGGCCCTATATTGTTGTGCTATTTACCGCTTAGAAGCTACTTGACAGGCTCGCAGGGATAAGTTATAATAGATTCTATACGCTACTAACTTGGAGTAAAACATGGCCACAGCAACCAAAAAAGCACTTGCAAAAAAGACCCGCATTACAAAAAAACAAGTTGTTGCACATCGTACCAAAAGTACACGGGACTCTAGCCCAAGTTGGGACGGCGCAACCGAATGGGATAGCGATAAATTTACACACCATTTCCGTGTGGCAATGGACTACTATCGCCTAGAAACTACAGTAAAAGATTTGCGTCCAAAGGTAGCCGAGTGGATGGAAGCAAACGGTTACACAAAAGATGTAATTTCAAGTTTCCGAAAGCTGAAAGATAGCCGTGTGTCGTCAACGTTGTGCGGTATTGCGGCCTGTTTGGTTCGCGGTATGCCCGAAGTACACAGTGGTTTTAATCAAGGCCGCGACACAGCCGCATGGCTCAGGGCGGAAATTGAAAAGTCTATTAAATCTGGCAAAGACGACGAAGCAGAAGCTGAACTAGAAAAAGAATCACAGCCTGTAGTAAAGAAAGAAACGATCCAAGATCGTTTGGCTGAAAAGTTCAACGAAGCAATGGGCGAAATTGAAGGTGCCATTGACGACTTTATTACTGAAGGTAAAGAGTTTTCAACTTACAAGTTCCTCCAAGGACAAAATATTGCGGTACAGTACGCTACAAAGATTCCAGAAATTATTCGTCCAAGAATTGATGAGCTAAACGAATTGCTTGAAGGCAAGTGTAGTCAGCTCATTGAAGCGTACAAGCACCTAGGAAAGCGTGATATTGCCAAACGCATCAAGTTTTACGAAACTATTATCAATGATGCAATGGCTTACAAAACTAGTAAGATTGCAACACGTGCCAAACCCAAGCGCAAGCCTGTGCCTCCAGAAAAGCAAGTACGTGGCCTCAAGTACCTTAAAGAGTTTGCAGAGCTTGGACTTAAAAGTATTGCGCCTACAGACATTCTTGGTACAAGCGAGCTTTGGATATACAACACAAAAACTCGCAAGCTAGGACGTTTTGTAGTGTCTATGCACGGGGACATGGCAATTAGCCAGCTTGGTGTAAAGGGTTCTGCTATCACTGGTTTTGATGAGCTTAAGAGCACTTGCAAGACGCTTCGTAAACCCGCAGAAAAGCTTGCTGAGTTCAAAACACAAGGCAAGCCCGGGCTTCGCAAGTTTATGGACACTATTAAGTCCGTAGAAACCAAGCTAAAAGGCCGTATTTCGCCGGATACGATCCTGCTACGTGCTATCAAGTAAGTTTTGTGGTGTGTCTCCGGTAAATAGTATCGGAGACACATTATGGCAGAAAGCACACAAAGATCAAAAACTCAAAAGTATATTGAACTAAGCCTTGGCGGAGGCATGGTTGATATTGAGCTGGACAAAGAACACTACGACATGGCCATTGATAAAGCCATTGCAAAGTACCGTCAGCGTTCTAGCAGAGCAGTTGAAGAAAGCTTTATGATTTTGAAGCTTACTCCAGGTGAAAGCGATTATACTTTACCAGATGAAGTAATTGACGTTAAAGTAATCTATCGTCAAAGCGCAGGCGGCGTCGGCAGTACAGCTACTAACTTTGAACCTTTTGAAGCTGGTTACTTAAACATGTACATGCTTAATGCGGCTCGCGGATCTGGGTTGGCTACATTTGAGCTTTACATGGGTCAGCGAGAATTACTTGGCAAGATGTTTGGTGCTTATGTCATGTTTACATGGTCTAACACAAGTAAGCGTCTTAGTATGCACCGCTATGTAAAAAGCGACGAATCAGTTGTGCTACACACTTATAACTATCGCCCAGACGAAACATTACTATCGGACACTTCTGCGGCACCCTGGATTAAAGATTACGCTCTTGCAGTAGCCAAAATGTCATTGGGACAGGCTCGTAGTAAGTTTGCACAGTTAGCTGGCCCACAAGGTGGTGTGCAATTAAATGGCAATGACCTTATTGCACAAGCACAAGCCGAAATGGAAAAACTAGAAGAAGACTTAAAAACTTTTGCAGACGGTGGTACACCATTGGGTTTCATATTTGGTTAATTAATTGTTGATTTAAACTTGCAGTCATGTTATAGTAACACATGACTACAATTATCGGAATATGCGGCTTCATTGGTTCAGGCAAAGACACTGCCGCAGACTACCTTGTTAACTTTCACGAGTTCCGTCGTGATTCATTTGCCTCTACACTCAAAGATGCAGTTGCCGCAGTTTTCAACTGGGATAGGGAACTATTAGAAGGGCGCACAAAAGCCGCCCGTGAATGGCGCGAACAAATTGACCCGTGGTGGGCAGAACGTCTAAACATGCCACACTTAACGCCACGTTGGGTATTGCAATGGTGGGGTACAGAAGTTTGCCGCCGAGGATTCCATGACGATATTTGGATTGCTAGTTTAGAGGCCCGGTTGCGTAACGCAAAGGATAATATTGTAATTTCTGACTGTCGTTTCCCTAACGAAATTAAAGCTATCAAAAATGCCGGCGGAAAGGTAATTAGAGTAGTACGCGGTGAAGACCCAGAATGGTACGATGTTGCAGTAGAAACAAATCAAGGCAACTTCAATCATATGGCTAAAGCGTATCCAGACGTACACGCAAGCGAATGGGCGTGGGTAGGCACCAATTTTGATGCTGTAATTGACAACAACAGCACAGTAGATGACTTGTATAAGCAGATTGCACTGATTGTCCAGTAAATTGCAAAAAGCATGTATTCCGCTAAATAGGTCCACTTTAAGCACTATAGGCTAAATATCTTCGAGTAAGGGCAAGAATCCCTTAGATTACGGAGATATTATATGGCTCAGCTAGTTTCCCCAGGCGTAAGCGTTTCGATCATTGATGAAAGCGCATACGCATCTGCAGGTAATGGTACTGTACCAGTTATTGTTTTAGCTACACGTTCAAATAAGACAGCGCCGGACGGTTCAACAGCACAATATACTACAGCACCTTTTGCTAAAAAACCACTTATTATTACTAGCCAACGTGAGTTGGTTCAGTTATACGGTGAACCAAGTTTCACTATTGTTGACGGTACACCAGTACACGGTCACGAATTAAACGAATACGGCTTATTGGCCGCTTACTATTACTTAGGTATTGCTAACCGTGCTATTTTAGTACGTGCTGACTTAAAAATGGAAGAGCTAGAGCCACAAGCAACTGCTCCAGTTGGACCACCAACAAACGGCCAATACTGGTTAGACACTGATGCAAGTACTTGGGGATTATTTGAGTACTCTGGCAGTGCTTGGGTTGCTAAGTCTGTAATCGTCAATGATGGTCAGCCAGGCGCTGGTATCGGCACTGACGGACAATATGCCTTAGATGCAACAAGCACAGTAAAACAGTTTTACAAAAAAGTTTCAGGTAGTTGGGTTGCAGTAACAGCAGGTAACTTAGGTCAAAACGTTACTATTGCTCCTCACTACCAAGTTCCAAGCTCACCATTCACTGGTGATGTATGGTTTAAGACAACCAGCCCAAATGCTGGTTTCAACTTGAAGCTAAAGAAATACAATGCAACAACACAAAGCTGGACACTACAAACAATTGGTGCTGGTAAAATTGACAAGTTAGTTGGCTACGAAGATAACGCAACAGCAACAGCCGAATTTGGAGCCGCACTATCAACAAACGATATCTACATCCAGTTTGCTGATTTAAACTCAGCGCAGTTTGAAATCAAACGTTACGATGGTGCCGCATGGCAAAGCGTAGCGCACAGCGCACAAGCTGATGCTCCTAATGGTGCAACACCAGATGGCAAGTTGTGGTACGATGCAGGCGATACCGTTGACATTTATGTCAAAGAAACAGTTGACGGTACACCAACATGGTTACCAGCAAACACAGTTGATGTAAACACAGAAGAGCCAGAAGAGCCAAGCAATGGCGACGTTTGGATTGACACAAACGACATGGCTAACTACCCAGTAATTAAAGTTTACAATGGTAGCGAGTGGGTACAAAAAGATAACGCCGACCAAACAACACCAGATGGCGCATTGTTTGTTGACTTAACAGCAACAGCAGGTGACACATCAGGCGAAGCAGGTGGCGCAACACCAATGGACGACGAAGCTCCTAACCCAGCATACTATCCAGATGGCATGGTATTATGGAACAGCGCAGTAAGTTCTGGCAATGTTAAAAAGTGGAACGCAACAGCAGGCCACTGGCAGTCTGAGTCTGGCAACATCGATAGCGGACCTAAAGCTGGATCACCATACATGTTTGAAAAAGCACAACGCCGTGTTGTTGTTAAACGTTTACAAGAAGCACTAACAGACAACGAAGACTTACGTGCAGAAACATTAAACTTCAATATCATCGCTACACCAGCTTATGTTGAGTGTATTGACGAAATGATCACATTGAACGTTGACCGCAAGGAAACAGCGTTTGTTATTGCTGACACTCCGTTGAAGTTATCTAGCAAGATCACTGATGTTGTTAACTGGAGTTTGGGTACAAATGCAGGAACAAACGGCGCCGATGGTTTAACAACACGTAACGGTAGCGCGGCAATTTACTACCCAAGCGGTTTATCAACAGACCTAAGCGGTAACGATGTTGCAGTTCCAGCAAGCCACGCAGTGTTGCGCGGTATTGCCTACAACGATCAAGTTTCATATCCATGGTTTGCACCAGCTGGTTTAACTCGCGGCGCATTAAGTGGTATTAGTAACTTAGGTGTTGTCAATGCTGAAAATGAATTTATGCCACTAGCACTAAATCAAGGACAGCGCGATGCTCTATACGAGAAGAAAGTTAACCCATTGGTCAACTTCCCAGGACAAGGCTTGTACATTTGGGGTCAAAAGACACTATACCCAATTGACTCTGCGCTTGACCGTGTAAACGTTGGTCGTTTATTGTGCTACCTACGTGAGCGTTTTGACGTAATTGCTCGTCCGTTCATTTTTGAACCAAACGATCAGCGTACAAGAGATCGAATCTTAGCAGTATTCAACGGCTTCTTGCAAGACTTGTTTACTAAACGTGCTGTTTACGACTTCTTGGTAGTTTGTGATGAAACAAACAACACCCCAGCTAGAATTGATAGAAACGAACTATACATTGATATAGCAATTGAGCCAGTTAAAGCGGCTGAATTCATCTACATTCCAGTTCGTGTTGTAAACACTGGCGCGATTGCCAATGGTACACGCTAAATAGCACTGAGGAGAACTGAAAAATGGCAGTCAATTTAGACAAATTTAATGTACCGGGTGGCGAACAAGGTGTTTTGGTACAACCAAAACTAAGCTATCGTTTCCGTGTAACGTTAAACGATTTTGGTAACGGCGACAACTTACAGTTAACAAGTCAGGTTGTTAGCGTAAGCCGTCCAAGTTTAACACACGATGACGTAGTAGTTGACGTTTACAACTCAAGAATTTTCTTGGCTGGTAAGCACACATGGGATCCGATTACATTAACAGTTCGTGATGATGTAACAGGTAAGGTGGCAAAAACTATTGCGGCCCAACTACAAAAGCAAGTAGATCACGCAGATCAAAGTTCAACAAGATCTGGTAGCGGCTACAAATTTTCAATGCACATTGAAAACTTAGACGGTGCATCTGATGCAGTTGTAGTGCTTGATGGTTGGCACCTAGGCGGATGCTATATCCAAAACGTTAACTATGGCGAAAACAACTATGCAACTAGCGATCCTTTACAGATCACTATTGCTATCAAGTATGATAACGCTAACCACATTGATGAAAGTGGCACTGAGATGTTAGCAGGCGGATTAGGCGAAGCAAGCGATCCAGCATCTAAGAACGGTGAATAACATACGCTTTAATTTAAAGTGATAAGTAAGAGCAAACGTAACAGTTTGCCCTTATTAAGGAGAAAGATAAAGGGCGAGAAATCGCCCTTTATTGTTGAATAAATGTCATTTAGTAACCTATCAAAGAACAAAATCTTAAACGGACGAGATAGTCACGGAGCCTTCCCTGACAATAGTCCAATGGGCGACGGATATGTTTATTTAAAGTATGCATGGGAAGTTCAAATTAGTGATTCAGATATCAATTCTGCACCACCACTTGTTGCTAAAACATGCGAATTGCCTCGTTGGACAGCAGAAACACAAATCGTTAACGCATACAATCACAAAACTATTGTTCAAACAAGACTAAACTATGAACCAATTACTATGAGCTTTTATGATCAAGTAAATGGTGCATCAGAAAAACTTATATGGGACTTTGTAAAAGGTCAATTTGATCCAACTGATGGCAGTAAAAAAGCAGACTTTAAACCTTTAACAATTAAAATTACAATGAAAACTTTATCAGGTGACGGTACAGCCGATAAAGTCTACACCTTAACAAATGCCTTTATTACCGATGCACAGCACGACACACTAGATTATTCAACTAGCGATGTTGTGCTATGGACTATTACTGTACGTTACGAAGATCTTGAAACCTCAGAATTCCAAGGCCCTGTTCCAGTTACTGTTGCAGGAATAGCACCTTTGCCACCAACAGAAAAGCCGTCACCTGGTAAAAGAGCTGACCCAGACATTCCTGTGACACAACCTCCAAAAGCAGATGCAACTGCTGAACGCAATAGATGGGTTGAAGCAGGTGGTACTGAAACAGGCGGTGGTGCCGCCACAGGCAACCCAACCCTAACCAATCAAACTCGTTTAGGAAATCCTAATATTAGACCTGGTAGTTTGCGTGATCGTGCGGCCCGTGCTAATGCGGCCAGAGAAGCACAACGTCAATGGCCAGAAGATCAAAGCGCAGCCGAAACAGCAAGACTAAATCGACAAGCAGTTGTAAGTCCAAGCACTGGTACTCCAACACCAGCTAAAACAAATGCACAGAGAGTACTAACTCCTAGACAAAAGGACTTTATTGCACAAGAAGAAGCATCTATCAAAAATGCTGGATTTACAGATGAATACAAGAAGGCTTATATTGAAAGCTTAAAAAATAACCCTCCTCCAATTGACTCTGCAAGATCTCGCCAGACTGCACAAACTATTGCTAATGCAGAAGCCCGACGAGTTGCACCACAATATCCTTCACAAACACGAACAACTGACAATGGTGTAATCATAAATCGTGAAAACTTATCTCGTTCTGAACCAGCGCCGCCGCCAACACGTGAAGGCACTACTTTGCCGGCAGGTAAAGCAAACGATAGTAAAGGTAATGCCATTGCAACAAGACAAGTACAACGGGAACAAGAACAAACTAATAGATCTCGCGGCAGGGATTATTGAACATGACTTATAAAGTAATACCACAAGTTGATTTTGATAAAGCAGTACAAAAAGTATTAGCCATTGGCATTAGTCGAACTCCGGCTGAAAATATTGTGTTATCTTTTTGGAAAATATCTCAGGATATGAACACTGATTTTAGACAACTTTTAGACAAGGCGTTAGCCGGCGGTAAGTTAGATGTTGAGCAATCTGTACTTGATTACATTAACAAGTCGTTGCCAGACACCATTCGCTACCGTAAAGAAACAGCTTCAAGAGTAGCACCAATAGTACAACGTGAATTATAATGGCAAAAAATTATGCTCAGGGATTTTACACAATTTTAAATCCTGAAAAGTACATAGGTAACGGTACTCCAAAATACAGAAGCGGATGGGAGTTAACCTTTATGCGATTTTGTGACAACCATCCTAGCGTTGTGTCTTGGGGAAGCGAGTGCGTTAGAATACCATACAAGAATCCCTTCACTGGAAGAGATACTTTTTATGTTCCGGACTTTCTTGTCACATACCAGGTAAATGGTGTTAAACGTGCAGAACTAATAGAAATTAAGCCTAAAGCCCAAGCAGTAATGGAAATGGCTAGAAGCCAACAAGAAAAAGCTGCCGTAGCACTTAATATGTGCAAATGGCAAGCCGCCCGTATCTGGTGCAAGCGTATGGGCGCAAGTTTCCGTATTTTAACCGAAGAAGATATCTATAATAACACCAATCCGACACGTAAACGCCGCAAATAGTCATAAGTAGTTCATGACCAAGAAATTAGAAGAAGTGTTTGGCTTTCCACCGATTGAAGAAGCCAACGCTGAACTAGACACACAAGAATCCCAAGTCCCTGAAGAAATACAGGAAGAATTGGACGTTGCCCATGCTACAATTGACATGGCAAATCGTGTTGATATTGCATTGCCTACTGTTACAGACATGGCTACAGCAGAACGCGAACTTGACAAGCTTGCTAACACAGCACAAGAACAAAGCGAACGTTTGATGGATTTGGGCTTTAATGTTGATGATAGGAATGCTGGAAAAATATTTGAAGTTGCCGCGCAGTTATTAAAAACAGCAGTTGACGCTAAAACTGCCAAAATTGATAAAAAGCTTAAAATGGTTGAACTACAGTTGCGTAAAGCAAAAATGGACAACGATAAAGGCAAAGATGATGGTAATGTATTAGATGCGTCGGACGCTGGCATTACAGGCAACAGAAATGACATTGTTAAAGCTATCCTAAACCGTGTGGGTCAGAATAAATAGTCGTATGAGAGGATTCAATTATGCCCACATTATTAGAGTACATTAATCAGTTACAACGAGAGCATCGCTATCGTATTAAGATGGCTTTTCAGCCATCTGAGCGTCAACTAGAAGTACTAGAGCGCCATATGAAAAAATATGACGCATTAGAAGTTGGTAGACCAGAAAAACTAATGTTGCAAGCACAACCAATGGATTTCCCAAGCCTTGGGGGCCATGAAATTGTTATTGTTGATGTAGTAACACGTTTACCAATTAGCACACCAGTTTTACAAGAAGAATTACGTTCATTGATGTTTGTCAAGGATGGTATGGTAAAGGTCTTTGGCCGCGACGAGCCTGTACAGCAAGACATTGAAGCACAAGAAGAAGGAAAAGAACAAGCTGATCCAATTACCGGTGCTGAATATAGAGATGCTGAAGGTAATCCAGTTAAGGCCGCAGATGCCGCTGGCGATAGTTATAACCAAACGATGCTAAAGGATTTAGACAAAGTCAATAAAGATCGTAAAGACAATATTACACAAGGCGTTGGCGAAATAACATCTGGACCAGAGTATAATAGTCCAGAGGATGGCAAAGCAAGTCCTTTAAGTTCTGTAAAGAACCCAATGCCAACTGCTAAAGGAGCAAAGTAAAATGGCTGATAAACAAGACACCGGCGTAGAATTACACGGCCAATTTAATATTAGACAGTTTGCTGAGTTGCTAAACTTAGACCCAACCGATACAACAAGGTTGGCCAATTTTATTCGCAAGCATAAAACTGGTCAACGACCAACATACCAAGAAGTTGGTGCAGCCGCTCGTGCATTTGTTGGACTAGTTGATGCAGATCAAGAAATTACAAACAAGGCCGCTATCATGCTGAAGCGTGTTGATGCGGAACCTAAGATGGAAGAATCAGCAATGATGGAAAAGGCTCCTCCTGGTTTTGACCCAGACTTAGAAAAGAAACTATTAAAGCAGTACGCAGACAATCCGGAAAGGGCTTATGCTACAATGTGGACAATTCACAATAAGAAAAACGAATCAGTAAACGAAGGCATTCGTGTTGCCAAAGAAGGCATTGAAGAATGTTGGGATGACATGGGAGGTCAGGAAATGACACAAGATGGTAACGGCGAACAAATGTCAGTAACAATTTCTATGCCAGGCAAGAATATTAGTGTTACTACAGATAGCGCAGAAGAAATTGGTAGTATTTTACGTTTAGCAGGTATCAACGTTGATGGCGTTGCACCAGAAGCACCTGCTGTAGAACCAACAGCACCTGAATCAGATGTTGTTTATGTCGGTGCACAAACAACACCAACAGGCGTTCCAGGCGACGTTGATGGCGATGGAGATCACGACATGGCTGATCACAAAGCGGAAGACGATGCAGAAGAAACAAAAGAAGCAACTCAAACTCCATCTAAATGGACTGATAGCCAAGGTAACACACACCCTGCAACTAAAGTTCAAGGTGACCGTTACGGTAGTCAAGCCAAGGATAGTGCCGAAGACGATACCGATGACATGGGAAATGATAGAGATGAAGATGTCAAAGAAGCTAAAAAGCCAGATGCTGATGGTGATGGTGTTCCGGATTGGGCTGATAAGAAAGAAGGCGAAGACGACAATGAAGCCAAAAATGAATCTGCTGAAATCTTACGTTTAGCAGGTTTAACAAACGAAGCTGAAGCCACATCGCACGATTATATTGATTATGTAAATGCAAAAGGTGATCTTCCTCCAGATGATTTAATTGATCAACCTGGGGTTGAGTGGGATCCAGAATCTGGTATTATTTCAGTTAGAAATGCAACTTCTTTAGCTAATACTCATCGCGCCATTGAACAAGCCGGCTGGCAGAAGCATGCCTTAGCGGCTCGTCGCAATCCTGCAGGCGCAACACAAAATAAATATGCTGGTGACACTGCATATCAATTGGAAAGTACAGACGAAGCCGCACGTATTTTAGCACTAGCAGGTGTTGCTGAAGGTAAGCTAATGAATAGCCCAGCAGGTACTTCAATGGACGAACCAAAAGAATTTGATCGTCTACCAAGCCACAAAGGTACAGCGGCTGGCAACAAAGATTACGGATTGAATCGTGCAAACGGTCAAGGCGAAAACCCAATGAGTACGCACACTACTGATGTTGACGAAAGCGTTGAACAGGCGTTTGAAAAAGCAATGGGCGAGTACCGCAAGTTTGTTGCAGAAAACATTAGCCGTAAAAAATAACAAGGAAGCCAATGGCTCTCGAAAACACCTTTGTTAAGTCACCTTTCAAAGTAGAAAAGTTCACGGATGATCAAGTCCGTGAACTTGCCTTGTGCGCCCAAGATCCTGTTTACTTTATTGACAATTATTGCTGGGTGCAACACCCTACAAAAGGTAAAGTAAAATTTAAACTGTTTGACTACCAACGCGAACTGATTGTATGCTATCATGAAAATCGTTATAGCATCAACATGTTGGGTCGGCAGATGGGTAAAACTGCTTGTGCGGCCGCATACCTTGTATGGCGAGCTATGTTTATGGCAGACCAAACAATTCTTATTGCCGCCCACAAGTTTGCTGGTGCACAGGAAATTATGCAACGTGTTCGTTACACTTACGAAACATTGCCAGAGTTCTTAAAAGCAGGCGCAACAAGCTACAATAAAGGTAGTATTGATTTTGACAACGGTTCTCGTATTATTTCAACTACAACAACCGAAACAACTGCTCGTGGTATGTCACTATCGTTGATTTACTTAGACGAGTTTGCGTTCGTTAAGCCTCGTATTGCCAGCGAGTTTTGGACATCTATTTCACCTACATTGTCAACCGGCGGTAAGTGTATTATCACATCTACACCTAACCAAGACGATGACCAGTTTGCTCGTATTTGGAAAGATGCTACAAAGAATATTGACGAGTACGGCAATCCTACAAAACTTGGTCGCAACGGATTTGCAAGTATCAAATTTATCTGGAGTGCTCACCCTGATCGAGACGAAGCATGGGCCGCAACTGAACGTGTTAAGATTGGCGAAGAACGCTTCTTACGAGAACACGAGTGTGAATTCGTTATTGCTGATGAAACATTGGTTAACTCGATGAAGTTAATTACTATGGAAAGCAAAGATCCAAGTGGCAAGATGGGGCAGGTTCGCATTTACAAGTATCCACAGCCACAAGGCGCTTATGTAGTAGGATGGGATCCAAGTTTAGGTACAGGTGGCGATCCTGCGGCTATCCAAGTCTTTAAACTTCCTGAGTTAGAACAAATAGCTGAATGGCAACATAATAAAACAGACATTCAAGGACAGCTTAGAACACTTGTTGCTGTTTTAAAGTGGTTAAGGGAAGAATCTGGAAACACAGCAGAACTTTACTGGTCAGTGGAAAATAACACAATCGGTGAAGCCGCACTTATTAGTATTCGCGAGTACGGAGAAGAAAATATCCCTGGCACATTTGTACAAGAAATTCGTCGTGTTGGACAAAGCCGAGGCCGACGAGGATTTAACACTGGGCATAAGACAAAAATTACTGCCTGTATGCGATTAAAGAATTACGTTGAATCAGATAAAATGACCATTTATAGTCATAACTTGTTGAGAGAACTAAAAAACTTTATTGCACGTGGAGCAAGTTTTGCCGCCAAAGATGGCGAAACTGACGATTTAGTAATGGCAACAATTTTAGTATTACGTATGGTTGAAGTTATTATGACCTGGGACTCAACAACATACGACAGGCTTGTTAATGCAGGGACAGATGAAGTACTAAAGCCAATGCCAATTGGCTTCCTATAACTAAATATATCTATGTCAACAAGAGAAGATTTATCACGCGAAATAGCTGCCGCAGTTGCAGGGGTTAGCCACGATGCTAATTTTAAAGATGCAGATGGCAAAAGTACTCTAAAACAGGAAGATGCTGTATACCAGTATCTTCCAAAGTATAGTGTTATGGTTATGATTAACCACGATAACACAGACGTAGAAATTTGGTATGATCCAAAGTCCAATACTGATGAATGGTTCCGAAAAGACTTTGCCCCTAGAATCAAAACAATAGCAAGACGTTATTTGTACGGAACAACTATACGCAGTTACGATGGCGATATTACTCCTAAGCAGTTAGCACATAGAACCGAAGTAACTGAAAGTCGCAATAGTAAGAACATTAGCTATCATCCACTTGGTGATACCAAAATTAGATTAGCCCATTCAAAGCCGGTGCAAGAAGAAGCTCCCGGTGCTCGCAGTCGTAACATCAAAGCAATCTTCATTGAAAAAGATGGTGAGCGTTTCCGCTTTCCTTATAATCATTTACTTGGTGCTCGTGTAATGGCGTTGCATGTTGAGTCGGGTGGTAAGCCGTGGGATGACACTGGCGAAAAAATTATAGAAATTAGTCGACGCCGTAAAGACATTATGGAATTATTGCGTTGGAGCAAGAAATTAGAAGAAACTGATCAAGTAAACGAAGTTAGAACAAAAGGTCGTAACGAAGTTATTATGCTTCGTAGAATGATGGAACGTGCCGCACGTACAGGTGATCTAAGCGGCATACTAGAATATCAAGTTCCTTCTAAGACAGTAACTGAACAGTCAATGGTAAGTGAAGCACTTACAGAGTTTAATAGTAGGTTAGATAGGTTACTAAGTTAAGCTATTTTAACTTCAATAAAAAGCCCCTAAGGGGCTTTTTTAATGCAAGTTTGTTGTGCTTACCAAGTATCAAGCGACCAGGCTACTCGCTTCCAAATGTTAGCGACACCGTCATAGAACGCTGTGCAGTAGTAAATATAGCCGGCATCAAATGCTATCTTGCCTGGTTCATCGCCAGGTGCACCTAAGCTAGAAGCAGGAGCAGAGACAGGTGCAATAAAGCCGCTGTCGTTGGTTAGTTGGCTCATTGATGTTGGTACTGTGGGAATAACATTATTGCCATTGCTGTCTACAATATTACTACCGTACGGTAATTCTAAATTACCGTCTGCTCTGAAATACCAAGAGTGTTGTCCATCATTAGTTTGAATAGAAATGCTATTTTCGCTGGACCTATTCACAAGTCTGAATGTATCATTGGCATACATTCTAATGTCATCTTGCACATCGACTCTAAAATCACTGCCGTCGATTTCAACATAGGATGTAGTGCCCTGTCTAATTCTAAATTCAGCAACGTCAATGTTTAATGGACCGTCAACTGCTGTTTCACCTACAAACAATGTAGCTGCCGCCGGTAAGCCGGGAGTACTGGAACCACTATATGTTACAGTATACCAGGTTCCGTTGATCTGTAGTTCAACTTCGCTGATATCAGTCAATGCCCAAATTGCATCGTAAACAGCTTGTGTAGGATCATTGAATACCACTTCTGTACCAGACCACACTGCTGTAGAATATTCATTACCAGGAGTGAAACTATAAGATGCGGTTTGAGTAAAATTCTGAGACTCTAATCTAACCACTTGATCTTCTGGATTACTTAGAGTATCACCATTGAAAACAATGTCACCAGTATTAGCAGAGCCGCCACTGCCCAATAGACTGTTGTTATCAGTTAAGTCGCTAATATCAGCAGGTATTGTTGGTGTACCAATTAGATCAGCGTAAGAGCCGCTTGTTGCTACAGTAGCAAAAGTTGGTTTACTAGTGATACTAGACCAACTTGTAGGACCGCCGGCACCACCACCTCCAATAATTTCTCCACCGGCAGTAGAGCCATTATGGTAGTACAAGTATCCATCTCTATATGTAATTTCTCCACGACGTCCAATATGGTCATCTGGGGTAACGTCATTGACTCTAAAAGTCAATATTTTTCTAAAATCCGACATCTCTATGATCCTTTTGTATTTCAGTCTTAATACTGATTTGGTATTTACCAAAATGGCACATTTTGCCAAAACGGCAGATTTCGTGCGATTTGGCTATTGCTTTCCTACAGCGATACTAAGTATAATACAACGTATGCAAAGTGAAACTACGCATAGGTTGTTTGGCTCACTAGAGACTAACACTAATATTGGCTAATACATAAAGGAAATTATCATGGCAACTTTAGCAGAAATTCGCGCTCGCTTAGCCGAGCAAGCACAAAAATCCAGTGGTACCGCTCAAGGTACTGGCGACAACGCAATTTACGCACACTGGAATATCCCCGAAGGTTCTTCAGCAACACTACGTTTTCTCCCAGACGGTGATGAGAGCAATACTTTCTTCTGGCGTGAACGTCAGATGATTCGTATTCCATTCTCTGGCGTTAAAGGTCAGGATGAGAATAAGAAGGTTGTTGTACAAGTACCGTGCGTTGAAATGTGGGGCGAAACATGTCCAGTTCACGCAACAATCCGTCCTTGGTTTAAAGATCCAAATATGGAAGCACTAGGACGTACATACTGGAAGAAGCGTTCTTACGTTTTCCAAGGCTTTGTTGTAAACAGCCCAATGGAAGAACAAAGCGTTCCAGAGAACCCAATCCGTCGCTTCATCATCAGTCCACAGATCTTTACATTGATCAAACAAGCGTTGATGGATCCTGACATGGAAGAATTGCCAACTGATTATCAGCGTGGTACAGACTTCCGTCTTAACAAGACACAAAAAGGCGGTTACGCAGACTACTCAACATCTGGTTGGGCACGTAAAGAGCGTGGCTTGAACGAAGAAGAATTGCAAGCGATTGCAACACACAGCTTGTTCAACTTAAACGACTTTATGCCTAAGCGTCCAGGCGTAGATGAAACTCGTGCTATCATGGAAATGTTTGAAGCATCTGTTGATGGTCAATTGTACGATCCAGAAAAGTGGGGCAAGTTCTATCGTCCAAGCGGTGTACAGTTAACATCTGTTGGTGGTTCAACACCTGATGCAGATGAAGATTCAGTTGTGTCAACTCCAGCAGTAAGCAAACCAGCACCAGTAGCACAACCTGCTACCGTAACTGCTCCAGCACCTAGTGCTCCAGCGGCAACTGGTGAAAAGCCAAGTGTTGACGACATCCTTAAAATGATTCGTAGCCGTCAAGCTTAATTGATTGACCAAGGGGGTAGAAGACCTACCCTCTTCTTTTCATACAAGAGGATAATATGGCAAAAGCATTTGACGTTTCAAAATTTAGAAAAAGCATTACAAAAAGCATTGAAGGCCTAAGTGTAGGCTTCAACGATCCAACAGATTGGATCTCAACAAACAACTATGCCCTTAACTATTTGATTAGTGGCGATTTTAATCGCGGCATTCCAATGGGTAAGGTTACTGTGTTCGCTGGCGAGTCCGGGGCAGGTAAATCTTTTATTTGCTCAGGTAACATTGTCAAAAATGCACAGGCTCAAGGTATCTATGTTATCTTAATTGACACAGAAAACGCACTTGACGAAGCATGGTTACATGCACTTGGCGTTGACACTTCCGAAGACAAGCTACTAAAGCTTAACATGGCAATGATCGATGACGTTGCTAAGATGATTAGCGAGTTCGTTAAAGAGTACAAGGCAATGCCAGCAGACAACCGTCCTAAGGTTCTGTTTGTACTTGACTCACTAGGCATGTTGCTAACACCAACTGACGTTAACCAGTTTGAAGCAGGTGACCTTAAAGGTGACATGGGTCGTAAGCCCAAAGCACTGACAGCACTGGTTCGTAACTGTGTAAACATGTTTGGCGACCTTAACTTGGGTCTAGTTGCAACTAATCACACATACGCATCGCAAGATATGTTTGATCCAGACGACAAGATCTCCGGCGGCCAAGGCTTCATCTACGCTAGCTCTATTGTTGTAGCTATGCGTAAGTTGAAGTTAAAAGAAGACGAAGACGGTAACAAGATTTCAGAAGTTAAAGGTATTCGTGCCGCATGTAAAATCATGAAGACACGCTATGCCAAACCGTTTGAATCGGTACAAGTTAAGATCCCATACGAAACAGGTATGAATCCGTACTCTGGTTTAGTTGACTTAATTGAAGGCAAAGAATTGCTGAAGAAAGAAGGCAACAGTCTTGTTTACACTACAGCAGATGGTGAAATCATCAAGAAGTTCCGCAAAGGTTGGGAACGCAATGATGACGGTTGCTTAGATGTTGTAATGGCAAATATTACGGCAAATCCGCACATGTTTGACAAGTCTACTCCACAAGAAGCACCAGAACTCGTTGAGGAATAAATGAGTGAGTCACACTGGACTGAACAAGAACAGTGGTTAGCCGAGCAAGGAGTCCGCATTAAGGGTGTGCGCTCCTTGCACTCTATTCACTGCGATCCGCTTTCATTGCATCAGTATCACAATGACAACACGCTGACTGCAATGCAGACCCTTGCTCGTACCTGGGAAGAACCTGCCTATACAGTTGAAGTAACTGGATCTACGGTCAAACGCTGGCAGGCAATGGAAAAGAGAATGAAGCATGTTGCTGGTATAGCACATACAAAAAACTCTCCATGGGAAGATCCAGATACTTGGATTAAAGCCTGGCGCAAGCATCAACAACTTCTTGTTTCAAATCCAATGTACAGAGACGCATGGAAAGAGTTTCAGGCCATTAGAGCCTTACTTGGAGAAGATCCTACTTGGCCTTGACATTTGTTCATGTTATAATTTGATATGATTAAAAAACTTATGCAAAAACTTGGGCGCCATAGAATTATTATGGATCGCGAATGTAATGAGCCGTTGCTAGAACGCTATTACATTTTTCTTAAGGATCGTAAGAACTTTCCTTTTAATATCTTTATACACAAGTTTTGCAAAGGCGACCCAGGAGACCTACACGACCATCCGTGGCCATACTTTACATTAATTCTTAAGGGTGGTTACTATGAGTGGATTCCAGGACACGTAGATGAAAATGGAAAGTGGAATTGCGAAGTACGCAAGTGGCGCGGGCCAGGTCACTTCCGCTTTTGCAATGCAAAAAGTTTTCATAGGATTGAGTTAAAAGAAGGCGTCACACCTTGGACACTTTTTATGCCAGGTCCTCAGCAACGAGAGTGGGGCTTTTCTGTTAAAGGAGAGTGGGTTCACAATGATAATTACCTTGAAGAAAAGGCTAGCCAATAAATTAGATATGGCTAAGTATCGCAGTTACAAATTGATGGAGATTTAATGACAATGAATGATTCGGGAGAAATGCTAGTCCAGATGTGGCTATCACTTAAACCTTATATTGATAAAAAAGAACGTGCAGATGCGGCATTGGCATTCTTACGTGCTTCTGAAGATTTCTTAGATTTAGAAACAGCACGAGAAGAAGCAAGCGATGCTGACAGCGCACTATCTGGTGCCTTTGCTGAAATTCTAGGTGACGAGGAAGTTGAAGAAGATTTCGACGACGAGGATTATTAATGAGTACTTGGTATAGGAAAGTTGCCTCCAACATAAGCGCACTTCCTGACTGCATTGCCTACTTTGAAGGCGAGTTAGAACACGGCCGACGGGAGTTGAATATTTCTGGTAGTCTTGAAAAAGCTAGCCGCGAAATGCCAGGCATTGTTGAGTATCGTTTTAACCAATTACAAGAAATCGAAGCAATACTAGAACAACTAAACATCGAACTACGTAAGCTTCGTAGCCTAAAGTTTAGACAGTTCACTGAACATTACAATCGTGCTTTGACCAGCAGAGACGCAGAAAAGTATGTTGACGGAGAACCTGAAGTAGCAGATATGGATTCTATCGTCAACGAATTTGCACTTGTTCGCAATAAATTTGTAGGGCTTACTAAAGCACTTGATATCAAGCAATGGCA